>WNGB01000112.1_pt1 | contig 131746 bp, 124 predicted proteins | sample 5400681 | NCBI WGS metagenome assembly WNGB01 (sample SAMN13153367, study PRJNA577476) | soil metagenome | isolation source: 115 cm soil or saprolite under grassland replicate 2 | place: USA:California | collected 2016-06-15
CCGGCCAGACCGTCAATTCCTCGCTCGTCATCGACTGCTCGAAATATCTCGACCACGTGCTCGAGCTCGACGTCGCCGGCCGCCGCTGCGTGGTCGAGCCCGGCATCGTGCTCGATGAGCTCAACCGCCGGCTCAAGCCGCATGGCTTGTGGTTTCCGGTCGATATCTCGACCTCCTCGCGCGCCACCATCGGCGGCATGGTCGGCAACAATTCCTGCGGCGCGCGCTCGCTGCGCTACGGCAATACCCGCGAGAACGTGATCTCGATCGACGCCGTGCTGGCGGACGGAACGGCGGCGCATTTCGGCCCGGTGGCGCCCGATCTTTCCGACGTTCCGGAGACTTCGGCGCTCAAGCCGCTGGCGCGCGATCTGCTTGCGCTCGGCGCCCGCGAGGCCGGCGTCATCCAGGCGCGCTTCCCGCAAGTGCAGCGCCGGGTTGGCGGCTACAATATCGACGCGCTCGTGCCCGGCCGCAATGACCTCAACCTCGCGCATATCCTGGTCGGCTCGGAAGGCACGCTCGGCTTCTCGACCAGGATCGAGCTGAAGCTTTCGCCGCTGCTCGGCCGCCGCGCGGTCGGCGCCTGTCATTTCGGCAGCTTCCACGCGGCGATGGAGGCGGCCCAGCACATCGTCAAGCTCGGGCCGATCGCGGTCGAACTGGTCGACCGCACCATGCTCGGCCTGGCGCGCCAGATCGCCATGTTCCAGCCGACCATCGACGCGGTCGTGCGCGGCGAGCCCGAGGCCGTCCTGTTCGTCGAGTTCGCCGAGGACGACGCCCACGAGAACTTCCGCCGGCTGTTGCGGCTCAATGAGGTGATCGGCGATCTCGGCCTCGACTGGAGCCACAAGGGCGCCACGTGGGGCGGCGTGATCGAGGTGCTCGATCCCAAGCTGCAGTCGGCGATCACCGAGATGCGCACCGCCGGCCTCAACATCATGATGTCGATGAAGGAGGAGGGCAAACCGGTCTCCTTCGTCGAGGACTGCGCGGTGCCTCTCGAGCATCTCGCGGAGTATACGTCGAAGCTCAGCGAAATTTTCGAACGGCACGGCACCCGCGGCACCTGGTACGCGCATGCGTCGGTCGGCTGCCTGCACGTGCGGCCGGTGCTCAACCTGCGCCTCGACAAGGACGTAACCGCGATGCGCGAGATCGCCGAAGAGGCGTTCACCCTGGTGCGCAACTACCAGGGCTCGCATTCCGGCGAGCACGGCGACGGCATCGTGCGCTCCGAGTTCCACGAGAAAATGTTCGGCACGCGGCTGGTGCAGGCGTTCGAGGAGGTCAAGGACCGCTTCGATCCCAAGGGCCTGTTCAACCCCGGCAAAATCGTGCGGGCGCCGAAATTCGACGACCGCCGCTATTTCCGCTACGGGCCGGGCTATCACGGCGAAGATATCCGCACCCATCTCGATTGGTCGGCCTATCCGGGCGCCGGCGGCGGTTTCCAGGGCGCGGTCGAGATGTGCAACAACAACGGCGCCTGCCGCGCGCTCGAGGGCGGGGTGATGTGCCCGAGCTATCGGGTCACCCGCGACGAACGCGACGTCACCCGCGGCCGCGCCAATACGCTGCGCCTCGCCATCACCGGCCAGCTCGGACCGGACGCGCTCGCCTCCGACGCGATGGCCGAGACGCTCAAGCTCTGCGTCTCCTGCAAGGCCTGCCGGCGCGAATGCCCGACCGGCGTCGACATGGCGCGCATGAAGATCGAGGCGCAGGCGGCGCGGGCGGCGAAGCACGGCCTCTCGCTGCACGACCGCTTGGTCGGCTATCTGCCGCGTTATGCGCCGCTCGCCGCCAAATGGCCGCGGCTCGCCAACCTGCGCAACGAAAGCCCGCGCCTGGCGCAATGGGCGGAGAAACATGCCGGCTTGAGCACGCGGCGCAGCCTGCCGCGCTGGCGGCCCGACCCGTTCCGTGAATCGGCGCGCTTCATCGGCGCGCCGGACGCGCCGCAGGTCGTGCTGTTCGCCGACACCTTCAACCGCTATTTCGAGCCGGAGAACATCCACGCCGCGCTCGCCGTGCTGGCGGCGGCCGGACGCGGCGTGCATCTACCGAAGCCGGCGGGACGGCCGCTCTGCTGCGGGCGCACCTTCCTGGCGGTCGGTCTGGTCGACGAGGCGCGGCGCGAGGCCGAGCGTTGCGTCGCCGCGTTCGAACCGCTGGCTGCACGCGGAATTCCGGTGGTGGGGCTCGAGCCGAGCTGCGTGCTCGGCTTCCGCGACGAGATCCCGGCGCTGCTCAAGACCGAGGCGGCGCGGAAGCTCGCCGAGCAGGTGCTGCTGCTCGAGGAATACGTGGCGCTCGAGGCCGCAAAGGGCGCCTTCAAGCCGCCGCTCAACCCGGTGGCCAAGCGCGCGCTGCTGCACGGCCATTGCCATCAGAAGTCGTTCGCCGCCATGGGGGCGGTGGAGGCGGCGCTCAGGCTGGTGCCGGATTTGGCGGTCGAGACGGTGGTCACGAGCTGCTGCGGCATGGCCGGCGCGTTCGGCTATCACGCCGACACCATCGACGTGTCGTTCAAGATGGCCGAGCTTTCGCTGCTTCCGGCCGTGCGTCGGGCCGAGCCCGACACCCTGGTGGTCGCCGACGGCACCTCGTGCCGGCATCAGATCAAGGACGGCGCCGGCCGCGAGGCGCTGCACGTCGCGCGCGTTCTGGCGATGAGTCTGGCGATAGGAACCGGATAGCAGGCATGCGTCGATACTGACTGTTAATAACGGTACCGGCCTTCTTCCGGCGGCTTCGTGGTCGCCCGTTGTCACTTCTTGTGCTACTGTGAGTTGGAGCAACAAACGTCGTTGAGAAGGAAGCAGCATGGCCAAGATTTGGCCGGTCTACGAAGGTGAAAGGCCCACTGTCGGGTGGCCCTGGGCCCGCCTCCCATTATCGGAAGCTGTCGCTCTATTTGAATTGCGACCGGATGACTTCGTGTCCGATCTTGAGACGACCCCCCGTTTCGGAGCAGTGGGCCGTGACCTCACATATGCGGGATTCAAGCACATTGTCGTAGAGGTAGAACGTAACGAAGGGCGGCAAGCCAAGTGGAAGCCCGGATTCTACAAGTCACGCATCAAACCGAAAGACGCTTTCGGCAGACTTATGCGACAGGCTTTGGCCGCCGAATTGGGGAAAGACAATGTCGTGCGGCTGGATTGGGAACCCACTACCGACTCTCAGGGTCGAGAAGCTCTCAAGATTACCGTCGTGATCCCGCCGGGCGCCACCCAGAAGCTCAAAAAAAACGGGGCCGTTCTCGACGCCTTGGTCAGGTTGCACGAACGGCTGCGTGAGATGGGGGACGATCGTACTCCAATCGTCGAATACGCGACCGAAGCGGAGCTGGCACAGGATGCCGGTCCTTAATCCTGAGCATCTGCTCGAACAAGCAGATCGGCTCATGGCGCCGCCCGGTCGTGGGGCACCCAGGCAAGCCGATCTGAGGCGCGCGATATCGAACGCCTACTACGGCGTCTTTCACGCGGTTGTCACGGAGGCGGCAGACCATTTCGTAGGCAAGACGCAGCGCCAAACTCCGATCTACGGATTGGTGTATCGCAGCATCGAGCACAGGTCACTGCTAAGGCTTTGCGAAGGCGTTAAGAAGGCGACGCTGCCGGAGAGGTACTCCAAGCACGAGCCGACGGGCGGCTTCGGCTCGGATTTGATAGCGCTGGCAATTGCGGTCGTCGATTTGCAGGAGAAGCGACTCCTGGCAGATTACGACCCTCTCTATCGCGTAGGGATGTCCGACGCGGTTTTGGCCGTTGCAACAGGCCGCACGGCGTTGGTCCGATTCAGGAACGCGAACCGCGCGCGGAGGAAGGCGTTTCTTTCGTTACTCGTCTTTTCACCAAGATAGATTTCCAAATGCCGATTCTGAACTGACTGATCGCATTGTCGGCTCTTGGCACATGGCGCCGCAATGACGAGTGAAAACCGTGAGGAAACGCCATGCCGCTGCCACTCTTGCCGACCTCGCTGGTCGGCTCCTACGCGCAGCCCGATTGGCTGATCGATCGCAAGAAGCTCGCTGGCCGGTTTCCGCCGCGGGTGCGCGCGCGCGAGCTGTGGCGAGTGGCGCCCGAATGGCTCGATGAGGCGCAGGACGACGCCACGCTGATCGCGATCCGCGACCAGGAGCGCGCCGGCCTCGACATCGTCACCGACGGCGAGATGCGCCGTGAGAGCTATTCCAACCGCTTCGCGACCGCGCTCGAAAACGTCGATATCGACAATCCCGGCAGCGCGCTCGACCGCTCGGGTCATCCGAACCCGGTGCCGCGCATCGTCGGCAAGGTGCGGCGCAAGCATCCGGTCGAGGTCGCCGACGTGAAGTTCCTGCGTGCCAACACCGAGCGCATGGTCAAGATGACGGTGCCCGGCCCCTTCACCATGTCGCAGCAGGCGCAGAACGATTTCTACGAGGACGAGGAGGCGATGGCGCTCGACTACGCGGCGGCCGTCAACGCCGAGATCAAGGACCTGTTCGCGGCCGGCGCCGACGTGGTGCAGATCGACGAGCCCTACATGCAGGCGCGGCCCGAGAAGGCGCGCAAGTACGGCCTCAAGGCGCTCGACCGCGCGCTTGACGGCGTCACTGGCACGACCGCCGTCCACATCTGCTTCGGCTATGCGGCGATCATCCACGTGCGGCCGGACGGCTATTCGTTCCTGCCGGAGCTCGAAGGCTCGGCGGTCAAGCAGGTCTCGATCGAGACCGCGCAATCCAAGCTCGACTGCTCGGTGCTCCAGAAGCTGCCGTCGAAGGCCATCATTCTCGGCGTGCTCGATCTCTCCGACATGACTATCGAGACGCCCGCGACGGTGGCGGCGCGCATCCGCCGCGCGCTGCCCTACGTGCCGGCCGAGCGGATCGTGGTCGCTCCCGATTGCGGGCTCAAATACCTGCCGCGCGAGGTGGCGTTCGGGAAGATGCAGGCGATGGTGGAAGGCGCGAAGATGGTGCGCGAGGAGGTCGAAGCCCGCCGCTAGCCAGCGCGCGCGTGGTGGAGCGCCCGCGACCAAGGCTTGTCAGACCGCGACGGCACCAGGTCCGCCTCCTGCTTCGATCGTCTGGTCGGGGCCGGGCCGGCGTCGAGGGCGCGGCCCAGACCGAGGCCGATGCGCGCCTGCCGAAATCGGCGGCTATTTCTTCTTGTTCTTCTTCGGCAGGAAATCATGCTCGTACGACAGGTAGAAGAACAGGCCGTAGTCCGGTGCAGTGCCCCTGCTCAGGGCGATCGGCACCGAGAACCCCATCACGAGTTGGGACTCGTCGCGAAAGTTCACGGCGTAGCGGAAGCCCGGATTAATCGTGAATGTGAATTGGCGCTCGATCTCCCGCAGTTCGTTGACCGACTCCTCCCACTCGCCCAGCGCCTCGAGCATGAAGTTGAAGTCGCGCGTGACCGCATAGATGGTGCTGCCGCCGAGCTTGTAGCTGGTCGGGCTCTGCCCATCGACATCGAACAAGTGGGTCATGCCGGCGTTGGCGTGCAACGTCACGCGGTCGCTGACGATCTTGCTGAACGGCAACAGCGCCTCGAGGCCGTAGGAACCGTCCCCGAGCCCTTTGCTTTTGCTTCCGGTCGGCAGGATCAGGCTCAGGCTCGGCGCGAACGCCGGAAGGAACTCGTTCTCATACCAGGCCTGGTATCGGTATTTCAGCGTTACGTCGCCGAAACCCTGCACTCTCTGGTCGTCGTCGTTGCGAATCCAGGAATAGGGCACGCTGTATGAAAACTGATGATCCTGACTGCCGAGCGGCCATTCCTGGGTGAAATCGAAGAACCAGTCGCGTCCCTGCCGCCGTTGAAGAGTAGCGGTGTGTTGTACGGAGCCCGGCTCCTGGTTGTAGGCCTCCTCGATGAGGAAAGAATTGTCCTGGATGCCGGCCGCGGGGCGAGGGTCCTTGTCGTCTGCTGCGGCCGGAATCGCCACGAGGCTGCAAGCAGCCGCGACAGCAAGCATACTTCGGGACATGAGCGGACGCATGGGTGCCGGTACCGCAACGAACGAAGACGCCTTCATGCCTTAACGCGAATAATTTGCAGCTAGCGAAGGCGCCGCGGCAAGCCGCAAAAGTGGCGGCCATGCGCAATTTTCTTGGTTGTGACAATTCGGTAGCATGGCTTGGCCTGGGCGGCCAGCAACGGTAACCCGCGCCGGGGGATCAGACCCAATGCGTGAGGATGGCGACGCCGGCGAGCGCGACCAGCCCGCCGCCGACCCGGGTGACGAGCCGGCCATGGATGTCGCCGATCCGGCCGATGACGAAGCCGAGCGCGATGCCGCCGACATGGAGGAGGGCGGTCGCCAGCAGGAAGCCGGCCGCATAGACGGCGCCTGAGGCCGCGAGCGGCATCTCGCTGCCGTGGGCGTGACCGTGGAACACGGCGAGCAGGCCCACGACGCCCATCGCGACGGCGAGCGGCGCCGTCACCTTGAGCGCAACGATCGCGCCGAGCACGACCACCGACGCCGCAATCCCGAACTCGACCAACGGCAGCTCGACGCCGGTGCTGCCGAGCGCGCCGCCGGCCGCCATCACCAGCACGAACGTCGCCGGCACCAGCCAGCACGCGCGTCCGCCGAGTTGCCAGGCGAAGATGCCGACCGTGACCATTGCGAGCACGTGGTCGATGCCGCCGAGCGGGTGCGCGAAGCCCTGCACGAAGCCGTGGGCGTGGCCGATGCCGCTATGCGCCAAGGCGGCGGTCGGGACGAGCGAGATGATGGCGGCGATCGCGGTCACATAACGGCGCATGGCGTCTTCCTGTTTGGCAAGTAAGAAGATCGGGCAAAAATTGCATACCAAGCGCGCTACCGCTCCGCAAGGCTGCGCTGTCCCTCCGCTAATCCCGCGCCGCCGCCGACCCGCTCATCGGTTGAAATCGACCGCGATTGTGTTGCCGCCGCTCACGAGCACGCCGACCCGCTCCGCCGGCCGCGTCTGATATCGGCCGGAAGCCAGCGCCGCGAAGGCGGCCGCCCCGCCGGGCTCCGCGACGATCCGCATGACTGTCCACAGCAGCTCCTGCGCCTGGCGGATTGCCTGATCGGTCACCAGCACGACGCGGTCCACATGGTCCCTGGCGATCGGGAATACCCGTTCGCCGATCCGGCGCGGCGCGAGCGAGTCGGCCGCGATGCCGCCCGTTTCCGCATCGACCGGCCGACCGGCCGCGATCGCTCTTGTCAGAGTAGGGGACGCTTCCGGCTCGACGCCGACCACCCGCACCTGGCCGGCATACCAAGCGGAGATCCCGCCGATCAGCCCGCCGCCGCCGACAGCCACCAGCAGCGTGTCGAGCTCGGGCGTCTGCTGCTCGAGCTCCAATCCGATGGTGCCTTGCCCGAGCAGCGTCTCGATCTGGTCGAAGGCGTGGACCGACAATGCGCCCGATTGGGCGGCCCAAGTCTCGCTCGCGGCCAGCGCGTCGGCGTAACGCTCTCCGCCGACCACGAGATCGGCGCCGTAGTCGCGGATGCGTTGAATCTTGGCAGGCGACGAGATGCTCGGCACGAAGATCTTGGCCGGCACGCCCAGGGTCTTCGCCGCATACGCCACCGCCGCGCCGTGGTTGCCGCCTGAAGCGGCCACGACGCCATTTTGCGGGATCTCCCGCATCAGCAGGTTGGCGAAAGCCCCGCGCGCCTTGAAGGACCCCGAATGCTGGAGTTGCTCGAGCTTGAGCGAGATCGGCATCGGACCGAGGCCGAAGTCGACACCATCGATCGCGACCACCGGCGTGCGCCGGATGTAGGGTCTGATGACGCGGTCCGCCGCCGCGATCCGCTCTCGGCTGATGGAGCTGTCGGACATCTCGGTGGTCGCTTTCTCGCGTCGCATGCCAATAAGGCATGCCCGCCCGGATAGATTTCTATCCGGGCGGGCCGCCTTGACCGACGCGGGGGTGGATGGGGGCGCACGCGCCGATCACAACTCTTTCTCGTTTTCTGCGGGGTGAGTCCTCCCAAGGGGGCAGGTTGTTCTTGTCTTGAACCCGGCGGCTCTGGCGGCCGCGTAACCGTTGGTCGCGGGAGGCTGCAAACGGGTTCAAAGGCTCGAAAGGCCGTGATGGCGCGGGATTTCGGCTTGCCGGCTGCGCCCGGCGAGGGAAGACAAGGTGCGGGCCAACCGCCAAACTGATATTCTAAGGTACCTTCTGTTGGTGACGATGCCATCCAATCTCGCCCGTCAGCCGGAGCCGCAGATCCGCGTTCGCAAAGCCGGGCGCGGCGACATCGACGCGCTCATGGAGCTCGAGCACCGCGTCTTCGCCACCGACCGCCTGTCACGTCGCAGCCTGCGGCACTTTCTGCAATCGCCGAGCGCGGAGGTGATCGTGGCGGAGGCGGAGGGCGGCCGCGTCGCCGGGACGGCGATCGTGCTGTTGCGGCCGCGCTCGCGGGTGGCGCGGCTCTATTCCATCGCGGTCGCCCCACATATGGGCGGACGCGGGGTAGGGTCGATGCTGCTCGACGCCGCCGAAGCGGCCGCGCTCGCCCGCGACTGCCGCGTCATTCGGCTCGAAGTGCACCAGACCAACCACGCCGCCATCTCCCGCTACCGCAAGAGCGGCTACCGGGAATTCGGCCGGCACGTGCGCTACTACCAGGACGGCGGTGATGCGCTGCGCTTCGAGAAGCGGCTCATGCCGCGCAGTTCTGCGCTCGAGGCGGTTCCCGCCTATTTCCACCAGACCACCGAGTTCACCTGCGGGCCGGCCTGCATCATGATGGCGCTGGCTTGGGCCGACCGGTCGTTCACGCCGGTGCCGGCCTTCGAGTTCCAGCTCTGGCGCGAAGCCACCACCATCTTCATGACCTCCGGGCCGGGCGGCTGCGAGCCCTACGGCCTGGCGGTGACGCTCAAGCGCCACGGCCTCGAGCCGGAGATCTATGTCAGCCGCCCGGGACCCTATTTCCTCGACACCGCGCGGTCGGCGGACAAGCGCCGCGTCATGCAGGTGACACAAGGCGCGTTTCACCGTGACGCCGAGGCGCTCGCTATCCCCAGCCACCTGACTCCTGTGAGCGAATCGGTTCTGATGCAGGCGTTCGACGCCGGAAGCGTGGCCATCGTCCTCGTTTCGGGCTATCACATGGTGGCTAGGGGGAGACCGCACTGGGTCTTTGCCTTCGGCCGCGACGGACGTCATGTCCTTATGCACGACCCGGCGGCCATCAGAGATGATCAAGGGATGGCGCGCGCGCCCGAGACCTACGCGGTTCCGTGGACCGCGTTCGAGCCGATGACCCGTTTGGGTCGCGAGCGGCTGAGCGCGACGATCGTCATCCGGAAAGGACCTTCATGACCGGCTGGGTCATTCTGGTCGACCAGCCCAAGGACCTGCCCAACGCCGACACCCCGCACAAGGTGATCACGACGAGCGAATACCTCGCCCGTCCGCGCTTGTTCGATATGGGGCGGCCCAAGCTCGTCAACCTGGCGCGCTCCTACGCCTACCAATCGAAGGGCTACTACGCTTCGCTGCTGGCGGAGGCGCGCGGTCACCGCGTGATGCCCACGGTCGAGACCATGCTGGAGCTGCGCGAAGCCAAGCTCTACGAGCATGCGCTGCCGGAGCTCGAGGACGAGCTCAACCGCTGCGCCCGGCGGGCCGATTTCCAGCCCGAGGGCGAGCTCAAGTTCCTGGTCTGCTTCGGCATCGCGCGCGACGAGCGCTTCGAATCGTTCGGGCGGCTGCTGTTCGACTGGTTCCGCTGCCCGGCGCTCGAAGTCACCGTCGAGCCCGGCCCATGGCTCTCGATCGACCGCATCCGCCCGCGCAACATCACCCGGCTCGCCAACGGCGAAGGCGCCTTCCTGCGCGAATCGCTGCATCAGCACACCAAGCGCGAGTGGCGCGATCCCAAGGCGCGCACGGTCCCGAAATACGACCTCGCGGTGCTTTACGATCCGAACGAGAAGATGCCGCCGTCCTCGGCGGCCTCGATCAAGTATATGGCGCGCATCGCCGAGAGGCTGTCGGTCGATGTCGAGCCGATCACCCGCCGGCAACTTGCAGAGCTGGCGGAATATGACGGGCTGTTCATCCGCGAGACCACCTCGATCGACAATCACACCTACCGTTTTGCGCGCCGGGCCTGGCAGGAGGGCATGCCGGTCATCGACGACCCGATCTCGATGATCCGCTGCACCAACAAGGTGTTCCTGATGGAGCTGCTCGGCCAGAACCAGGTGGCGACGCCGCCCACCGTCATGCTGGCCGAGGCGAGCGACATGCCGAAGGCCATGGATGAGCTGGGCCTGCCGCTGGTGGTGAAGATCCCCGACGGCTCGTTCTCGCGCGGCGTGCACAAGGTCAACACGCCGGAGGAATTCAGGCGCATCGCCGAGGAGCTGTTCGAGGAGACCGATCTCCTGCTGGCGCAGAAATTCCTGCCGACCGAGTTCGACTGGCGCGTCGGCATCCTCTCCGGCGAGCCGCTGTTCGTCTGCCAGTACCGCATGGCGCGCGGCCATTGGCAGATCGTCAAGCACCGCGCCGACGGCTCCTCGCGCGAGGGCGGCTTCCGCACCTTCGAGCTCGACCAGGCGCCGCGTGAGCTGATCGATATCGCGGTGCGGGCGGCGGCGCCGATCGGCGCGGGTTTCTACGGGGTCGACATCAAGCAGACCGACCATGGCTTCATCGTCATGGAGGTCAACGACAACCCGAATCTCGAGCACGGCATCGAGGACCAGGTCGGCAAGGATGAGATCTGGATGCGGTTGCTGCGCTGGTTCATCGAGCGATTCGAGCAGTAGCGACGCGGCCGTCGTCCTGGCCATGTCCGATGCGGCGCGTCAGGTCCCCAGCAGCGCCGCCAACCAGACCGGCCGCAAGGAAAAGCCGAAGAAGCCCGCGACGCCCATGACGATGCCGTAGGCGCCGGAAGCCCAGGCGACGTAGAGCAGCCAATACAGGTCGACCAGCGCGGCGACGGCAGCAAGCGCGATCGCGATCGCGAGAAAAGCGTCCGACAAGTCGAACTGATCGTCGCGGTAGTTGAGCCGCTCGTACTCGGCCTCGAGCTGCTCGGCCTTCGCCCGCGTCTCCTTCGAGCGCTCCTGATATTTCTTGATGTCGGCTTCGTATTCGGCGGCCTGCTTGGTGGCCAGCCCCTTGTCGATTTGTCCGCTCGTCTCCAAGAGACGCAGCGTGGAGAGCCCGTTCTCGTCCACGTGCAGCTTGATGCGCGCCGCCTGGTATTCGGTCCAAGCGTCGACCGATTCCGCTTTCGCCTTCTGCATGGCCTGGTTGATGTTGTCGTCCTTGATCTTCGACACCGCCATGAACACGCTCAGGATCACCACCGTGATGGCGACCAGATTGTTGAGCCGCTTGTCGTCGCTCTCGGTCTTGACGTCCGTGTCCATGGCAGTCCCCCGACTCAGAGGACGTAATTCTAGCGGAACCGGCCGGCACCGTTGAAGTGGGTGCTCGCGCGCATCACGAACCTTCGATCAGCTCCACCTGGGCAAGGCGGCGCCCGTCACCTATGTTGGGGCCATGCGCATCCATGAGGCCGCCATGATCGACGTGGGATTGCGGTGCGGCGCGTTGAGTCTCGCCGTTGCCGCCCTGCTTTGCGCGCCGGCCGCCGCGCAGCAAAACCTCGACAAGGTCTCCTTCGGCACCAACTGGGTGGCGGAGGCGGAGCACGGCGGCCATTACCAGGCGGTCGCCGACGGCACCTACCGCAAATACGGGCTCGACGTCACCATCGTGCCGGGCGGGCCGAACCTGAACAACCGCATCCTGCTCCCGGTCGGCAAGCTCGACTTCTACATGATCGCCACGACCCTGCAGGCCTTTGATGCGCTCGAGCAGAACATCCCGACCATCCAGGTCGCCGCCATGTTCCAGAAGGATCCGCAGACCTTGCTCGCGCATCCGGACCAGGGGATCGAGACATTCGAGGACTTGAAACAGCTCACCCTGTTCATGTCCGCCGGGGTGGTCACGAGCTATTTTCAATGGCTCAAGGCGAATTTCGGCTTCAGCGATGCGAAGCTGAAGCCCTACAACTTCAATCCGCAGCCGTTTCTCGCCGACAAGCGAAGCGCGATGCAGGGCTATGTGACCTCGGAGCCCTATGCGGTCGAGAAGATGGGCGGCTTCAAGCCGAAGATCTTCCTCCTCGCCGACCATGGCTTCGACAGCTACTCGACGCTGATCGAGACCCGCCGCGAATTGGTCGAGAAGCGGCCCGATCTCGTGCAGCGCTTCGTCGATGCCTCGATCATCGGCTGGATGAACTACCTCTACGGCGACAACAGAGCGGCGAACGCCCTGATCAAGCAGCACAACCCGGAGATGACCGACGGCTTGATCGCCTACTCGGTCGCCAAGATGAAGGACTACGGCATCGTCGATTCCGGGGACGCCGCCACGCTCGGCATCGGCGCCATGACCGACGCGCGCATGAAGAGCTTCTACGACCAGATGGTGCGCGCCGGCGTGGTCAAGCCGTCGCTCGACGTCGCCAAGGCCTATACGCTGCGGTTCGTGAACAAGAAGGTCGGGCTCGATCTGCGGCCGAAATAGCGACGCCGCCCGCCAATGCTACGTCGCGGCGGCTCGGGTTGCGATGTCGTGACCTCTGGCGTCTGCCCCCCAATCGATGGAACAAGCTATAATATAGTCATTACGGCCGCTGGAAAACGAATTGCCACGTGTCTGATGCTTCCGCCATTTTTTCCATGATGTCCGGCGCCTTCGTCGTCGCGCTCCGCGGCGTCGGCAAGACCTTCACCAATGGCGTGGTCGCGCTCGACCGGCTCAACCTCGATGTGTGGCCGGGCGAGTTCGTGTCGCTGCTGGGTCCGTCCGGTTGCGGCAAGTCGACGGCGTTGCGGCTGATCGCCGGCCTGAGCGAGCCGACCCGCGGCGCCATCGAGTGGGCGGGCGCCGCCGAAGGCGCGCGCGGCGCCGGCCGGATCGGCTTCGTCTTCCAGGAGCCGACCCTGATGCCCTGGGCGACCGTGGCCGCCAATGTGCGCCTGCCGCTCAAGATCAAGGGGCTCGCGGACGGGGCGCAGCCGCGCGTCGCCGCGGCGCTCGATCGGGTCGGGCTCGCGGACGCCGCCGACGCCTATCCGCGCGAGCTCTCGGGCGGCATGAAGATGCGCACCTCGATCGCGCGCGCGCTCGTCACCGAGCCGAGGCTCTTGTTGATGGACGAGCCGTTCGCGTCCCTCGACGAGATCACGCGCTTCAAGCTCAACGACGATTTGTTGTCGCTCTGGCGGTCGCTCGGCAAGACCGTGGTGTTCGTCACCCATTCGGTGTTCGAATCGGTCTATCTCTCGCAGCGCATCATCGTGATGACGCCGCGGCCGGGCCGGGTCTTCACCGAGCTTCTGATCGACGCGCCCTATCCGCGCGACCAGCGCTTCCGCACCTCGGCGGAGTATGCCGGCCTGTGCCGGAAGACGTCGGAAGCGCTGGCGGGCGCCATGAAGGCCGGGGACGCGTGATGAGCGACATGCGACCCGCGGTGCCCGAGGAGACGAGCGCCCGCCCGTTCGCGCACCGTCTCCTGCGCCTGCTGCTGCCGATCGCCGTCCTGGCGCTCGGCATCGTCCTGTGGGACTTCGTGGTGCGCTATAACGACATCCCGCCCTACAAGGTGCCCGGGCCGCGGCTGGTGTTCGCGACGCTGGTTTCCGATTGGGCGGTGCTATCGGCCTCGCTTCTCGTCACGCTCACCACGACGATCGAAGGTTTTCTGCTCGCCGTCGTCGGCGGGGTCGGCCTTGCCGTGCTGTTCAACCAGTCGCGCCTGCTCGAATACTCGCTCTATCCCTACGCGGTGATCCTGCAGGTGACGCCGGTCGTGGCGATTGCTCCACTGCTGCTGATCTATCTGCCGCAGCAGGGGGCGGTGCTGGCCTGCGCCTGGATCGTCGCCTTCTTTCCAGTGCTCGCCAACACCACGTTCGGCCTGAACTCGGTCGATCATCACCTGATCGATCTGTTGCGCCTCTATGGCGCGTCGCGACGGCAGGTGCTGTGGGAGCTCAAGCTGCCGGCGGCGCTGCCTCACATCCTCGGCGGCCTGAAGATCGCGGGCGGGCTGTCGCTGATCGGCGCGGTCGTCGCCGAGATCGCGGCCGGCGCCGCCGGCGCCGGCTCGGGGCTCGCCTACCGCATCAGCGAATCCGGCTACCGGCTCAACATCCCGCGCATGTTCGCGGCGCTGCTGCTGTTGTCGGTCGCCGGCATCGTCATCTTCTTCGTGCTGTCGCTGATCTCCCATTTGCTGCTACGGCGCTGGCACGAAAGCGCGGTGATCAAGGAGGTGTAGCTGCGGCGACCGCGTGCCTTGCCAGGGGGGCTCGCTCTCATGCAGGGTATGTGCACCGGCGAAGAACCGCGGCCGCGCGTGTCGCGGGGGAGGAGGGTTGCATGTCTTGGATCGTGAATCTCGTTGCGGCGCTTGTCGTCTTCTGCGCGTTCCCCGCGCAGGCGCAGAACTATCCGGCCAAGCCGATCCATATCCTGGTGCCCTACGCCCCGGGCGGCATCGTCGACATCGCCTCCCGCCTCGTCGGCGCCAAGCTCACGGAAGCCTGGGGCCAGCAGGTGGTGGTGGAGAACCGGCCTGGCGGCAACGCCTTCATCGCGATGACGGCGGCGGCGAAGGCGCCGGCCGACGGATATACGCTGGTGATGGCGACCGGCGGAGACTTCGCCATCACGCCGTCGCTGTTCAAGGACGTTCCCTACAACATGCCGCGCGACTTCGCGCCAATCGCGACGGTGAGCGACGCGCCGCTGGTGCTCGCGGCGCACAATGCCACACCCTATAAGACGGTCGCCGAGGTCATTGCCGCCGCCAAGGCGCAGCCGGGCCGCATCTCGGTCGGCACGCCGGGCAACGGCAGCGTCAACCAGATCGTGCTGGAATGGATGGCGCTGAACACCGGCACCAAGTTCCAGCATATTCCCTATAAGGGCGGGGCGCCGGCGGCCGCGTCGCTGGCCGCGGGCGATATTCCGCTCGGCGTGCTGGCGAGCTCCTCCATCGCACCGCACGTCAAGAGCGGCCGCGCCCGCATCCTGGCCGTGGCGTCGGCCCAGCCGTCGAAGTTCAATCCGGAATGGCCGACCCTGCAAAAGGAGGGCGTACCGGACGTCGATGCCTCCAACTGGACTGGGCTGCATGCGCCCAAAGGCACGCCCCAGGCGGTGATCGACAAGCTCAGCGCCGAGATCTTGAAAATCCTCAACATGCCCGACATCAAGGAGCGCTTCGCGGCCGGCGGCGTCGACACCATTCCAGGCGGTCCGGCGGAATTGGCCGCGCGGGTGAAACGGGAAGCGGACCATTTCAAGGTGATCATCCAGAAGGCAGATATCCGGCCGGATTGAGCACTCGACTCAATGCGCATCCGGTCGCCGAAGGACTTCTGGGCGGGGCTGATCTTCATCGCGATCGGGGGCGGCTTCATCCTGCTGGCGAGTCAATATCGGCTCGGCACCATGCATCGCATGGGCCCGGCCATGTTTCCGATCCTGGTCGGCGCGCTGCTCGTCCTGCTCGGCGCCGTCATTGCGCTGCGCTCGTTCGTGCTCGCCGGCGAGCCGGTGCCGCGCCTTTATGCCCGGCCGATCGGCATCTCGCTCGTCGCCATCGTGTTGTTCGGGATCGCGCTGCAATGGCTCGGGCTGATCGCGGCGGTCGCCGTCCTGGTGATCGTCGGCGCCTATGCGGCGCGCGACGTCCGCCCGCTGGAGAACCTCGCGCTCGCGGCCGTCATGGTGCTGTTCTCGGTCGCCGTCTTCGTCTGGCTGCTCGGGTTGCCGCTGCCGTTGTGGCCCGACCTGTGAGCTGAGCGTGGAAACGCTGTCCAATCTCGCCTTCGGCCTGACCATCGCGCTCGGATGGCAGAATATCGTTTACTGCTTCATCGGCTGTTTCCTCGGCACGCTGGTCGGCGTGCTGCCGGGGATCGGGCCGGTGGCCACGGTCGCCATGCTGTTGCCGTTCACGTTCGGGCTCGGACCGGCGCCGGCGCTGATCATGCTGGCCGGCATCTATTACGGCGCCCAATACGGCGGCTCGACCACCGCCATCCTGGTCAACATTCCGGGCGAGTCGTCCTCGGTCGTCACCACCCTCGACGGCTACCAGATGGCGCGCCGGGGTCGCGCCGGGCCGGCGCTCGGGATCGCGGCGATCGGCTCGTTCATCGCCGGCTGCATCGCCACCCTGGTGGTCGCCTATTTCGCCCCGCCGCTCGCCGAGATCGCGCTCAAATTCGGTCCGGCGGATTACTTCTCGCTGATGGTGTTCGGGCTGATCGCCGCCGTGGTGCTGGCGCGCGGCTCGCTGCTCAAGGCGATCGCGATGGTGTGCTTCGGCATCCTGCTCGGCTTGATCGGGACCGACGTCAATTCCGGCGTCATCCGCTTCGCTTTCGGCCGGCCCGAGCTCGGCGACGGTCTCGGCTTCGTCGCGCTCGCCATGGCATTCTTCGGCATCACCGACGTGGTGCTCAACCTCGAGCATGCGGGGAAGCAGGAGGTGTTCACCTCGCATATCGGCCGCGTGCTGCCCACGCGCGAGGATCTGCGCGCGAGCTTTTGGTCGATCATGCGCGGCACCGGGCTCGGCTCGCTGCTCGGCATCCTGCCGGGCGGCGGCGCGCTGCTCGCCTCGTTCGCCGCCTACATGTTCGAGAAGAAGATCGCCAAGCCGCCGCGTCATTTCGGCGAGGGCGATATCCGCGGCGTCGCCGCGCCCGAATCCGCCAACAACGCCGGCGCGCAGACCTCGTTCATCCCGATGCTCACGCTCGGCATCCCGTCGAACCCGACCATGGCGCTGATGATCGGCGCGCTGATGATCCAGGGCATCGCGCCCGGCCCGCAGGTGATGACCGAGCGCCCCGAATTGTTCTGGGGCCTGATCGCCAGCATGTGGGTCGGCAACCTGATGCTGCTGGTGCTCAACCTGCCGCTGGTCGGCTTGTGGATACGGTTGCTCGCGGTGCCCTATCGGCTGCTGTTTCCGGCGATCTTCGTGTTCTGCTGCATCGGCGTCTACACCGTCGACAACAAGATCTTCGACGTCTACGAGATCGCCGCGCTGTCCGCGCTCGGCTACGTGCTGCTCAAGCTCGACTGCGAGCCGGCGCCGATGGTGCTGGGGTTCATTCTCGGACCGATGATGGAGGAGAACCTGCGCCGCACCATGATGATCTCGTTCGGCGATCCGACGGTGTTCATCACCCGGCCGATCTCCGCCGCCTTTCTGATTGCAGCGGCCGCACTGCTCGTCGCCATTGCGCTACCGGCATTGCGCGCCAAGCGCGAGGAGGCGATGCAGGAGTGAACCGGCGAAGAGATTGCTCTGACACGCTGTGTGCGCTGCTCCGCCCTCATCCTGAGGGGCCGCACGCAGACTCGTCTGCGTGCGGCCGTCTCGAAGGCAGCCGATCTCGGGTTTACCCGAGATCGGCACTCGAAGTGCGCAAGTCGGCAACAGCCGACTTGCGATGGCGGCCCCGGTCGTGCGGCGCCATGCTCTTCGAGACGCATCGCAGCGCGGCTTGGCTTGTGGAAACGGCAGCATGAGGCCGCGAGAGAGCGTCCGCGGCCGGTGAACGCGCCTAACGATCGGGCAGCGGCTCGAGCTTGGCGGCGACCCACTTGTCGCGCGCGTCGGCGCTCGCGAGGAACCGGATGAACGCCCGCGCGGCTTCCGGCACCGAGCCGTCCGACATCAGGGCGCCCTCGTAGGTGGTGACGAGCTGGAACGGTGCGGGCACCGGCCCGGCGGTCTTCACGCCCTTGCCGTCGGTTATTTCGCTGAGATTGAACAGGCCGATCTCGACCTCGCCCTTGGCGATCAGCGCCTGGCCATCGGCCAGCCCGGCGATCTGCAGCTTCGGCTTGATGGCGTCGAGAATGCCCGCATTGGCGAGAATTTTCTGCGCCTTCTCGCCGCTCTGGTTCGGCAAGGTCGGATCGCCGTGGACGATCGACTTCGCCGCCGTGAGCGCCTGCTTGAACGCTTCCGGCGTCGAGAGGTCGGGAACCGGCGCGCCGTCGCGCACCGCGACCCCGATGCCGGTATTGGCGAGCCGCACCCGGCTCTCCGGATTCACGATGCCCTCCTTGTCGAGCTGGTCCATGGCCGGCTCGGAGACGATCACCGCATCGTGCACCTCGTTGGCCTTGATCTTCTGCATGACGACCGCGGGGGAGGCGATCGTGAAGATCACCTGATGGCCGGTCTCCTTGCGGAAGTCGGCGGCCAGGTTCCGCACCGCAATCTGCACGGCGCCGACGCTGAGCACACGGATGTCCGCCGCGCCAGCCATGCCGACGAACGATATCAGCATTGCCGCGATTGTGACGGTCCGGACCAACGCGCGCATTGTGTCTTCTCCCCGGAAATGCCAATTGTCCGCGATCCTACGCCCGATCGAAACGATCCTCCACCCATGCCGGACGCTTCCCACGAGCGCGCTCAGCGCCTGACCGGCATCGCGCTCATGTGCGGCGCGGTGGCGTGCTTTGCCGTGCTCGACACGACCGCGAAATACCTCAATCTCTACATGGCCACGCTGCAAGTGGTGTGGGCGCGCTATACCGGCGCGTTCCTGTTCCCGTTCATCGTGTCGAATCCGTGGACCCGTCCCGGCCTGATGCGCACCGGCCGGCCGGTGCTGCAGATCGCCCGCTCGGTCCTGCTGTTGGGGTCGACGATGTGCAATTTCCTCGCGCTGCGATATCTGCAGCTCGACGAGGCGATCGCGATCATCTTCTCGACGCCGTTCTTCGTCGCGGCGCTGTCGGGACCGATCCTGGGCGAGTGGGTGCGGTGGCGGCGCTGGACCGCGATCTGCGTCGGCTTCATCGGCGTGCTGGTGGTGGCCCGTCCCGGGGCCGGCACCTTCCAGCCGGCGGCGCTGCTCTCGCTCGCCGCGGCGGTGTTCTACGCGATCTATTCCATCAGCACCCGCATCCTCGCCCGCACCGATTCGAACGAGACCACTCTGTTCTACTCGAACATCATCGGCGCGGTCGCCTTGCTGCCGGTGGTGCCGTTCGTCTGGACGACGCCGACCGATCCGCTCGTCATCGCCCTCATGGTGGCGACCGGCGCGATGGGCAGCTTCGGTCACTATCTCCTGATCGCCGCGCACCGTCTCGCCCCGGCTGCGGTGCTCTCCCCCTTCATCTATACCGAGCTCGTCCTGGTGATCGCGCTCGGCTATCTCGTGTTCGGCGACGTGCCCAACCGCTGGACGCTGGTCGGCTCCGCCATCGTGGTGGCCTCCGGCCTCTACCTCATCCACCGCGAGCGGAAGGTGAGGGGGGAGATATGATCGATGGTCTAGCCCGCGCCGAAGGCGCAAATTGCGCGTTGCTTTGGCTCATACCCGCAAGCTAATTTGCACCCCGGCCGCTCCCGGCTCCCGACTTCATCGGCCCCTGTCCGAGGTTCAGTAATGATGAATAAGCCAGCCCGCGCGTCCGATGGGGGCATCAACGACGACATCGGCGAGGAGATGCGGCTCACCATGTACCGCATGCAGGTCGAGATCCGGCAGGCCGAGCAGCGCGCCTTCGACCTCTTCCTGCAGAACCTGGTCAAGGGCACCAGCCACCTCTCGCTCGGCCAGGAGGCGGTGGCAACCGGCTTCGCCGCCGCCATGAAGCCGGGCGACCTCTCGTTTTGCACCTATCGGGGACACGCCCACACGCTGGCCCGCGGCGTGCCCATCGACAAGGTCTTGGGCGAGCTGATGCAGCGCGACAACGGCCTGATGCGCGGCAAGGGCGGCTCGATGCATCTCACCTCGGCCGAGCACGGGGTGATGGGCTCCTACGCCATCGTCGGCGCGCATCTGCCGATCGCCTGCGGCGCGGCTTTGCGCGCCCAGTACAAGGGCGACGGCGACGTGTCGGTCTGCTTCTTCGGCGACGGCACCACCAATATCGGCGCCTTCCACGAGGCGCTCAACTTTGCGGCGGTGTGGAAGCTCCCCGTCGTGTTCGTGTGCGAGAACAACCTCTACATGGAATACACGCCGATCGGCGAGGTGACCGCGGTCAAATATCCGGCGGCCGACCGTGCCTCCGCCTATGGCCTCGACAGGATCGTGGTCGACGGCAACGACGCCGACCTGGTCTATCGTGCGGCGCGGGCGGCCTATGCCAAGGCCCGCGCCGGCGAAGGCCCCTCGCTGATCGAGTGCCTCACCTACCGGCACAGCGGCCATTCGCGCGCCGATCCGGCGAAATATCGCCCGGCGGGCGAGCTCGAGAAGTGGAAGGAGCGCGACCCGATCAAGATCTATCGCGAGCGGCTCCAGCAGTTCGGCATCGGCGAGGACGTGATCGCCGGGATCGACGCCGACGTGATGCGGCGCGTCGACGAGGCGACCGAGAAGTGCAAGGCGTCGCCGCCGCCGCCGCTCGATATCCTCACCACCGACGTCTATGCCGACGGAGGCTTCGCATGGCGGAACTGACCTATCGCGACGCCGTGGCGCGCGGCATCGCCCAGGAGATGACGCGCGACCCCGACGTGATCTTCTTCGGCGAGGACGTCGCCAAGGCCGGCGGCGTGTTCAAGACCACGGTCGGGCTCTACGAGCAGTTCGGCGACCGGCGCGTGCGCGATTGCCCGATCTCCGAGCAGGCGATCCTGGGCGCCGCCATGGGCGCGGCGATGACCGGACTCAAGCCGATCGCCGAGATCATGTTCTCGGACTTCTTCGCCGTATGCTTCGACTACATCGCCAACGAGTTCGGCAAGAGCCGCTACATGTCGAACGGCCAGATCAAGTGCCCGCTGGTCGTGCGCACCGCAAACGGCGCCGGCTCGCGCTTCGGCGCGCAGCACTCGCAGAGCGTCGAGAACTGGGCGATGATGATCCCCGGCCTCAAGGTGGTGGCGCCCTCGACCCCGCGCGACGTGATCGGGCTGCTGGCGGCCGCGGTGCGCGATCCCGATCCGGTGATCTTCTTCGAGCACAAATCGCTCTATCCGACCAAGGGCGAGGTGCCGGACGGCGAGATCGTGGACACGCTCGGCACCGCCAGGATCGTGCGCCCGGGCCGGGACGCCACCATCGTGGCGCTGGCGCTGATGGTGCCGCGCGCGCTCGATGCGGCCGAGAAGCTCAAGGCGGAACACGGCATCGATTGCGAAGTTGTCGACGTGAGGTCGCTGGTGCCGCTCGATACCCAGACTATCCTCGGCTCGGTCGGCCGTACGCATCGCCTGTTCACGGTCGAGGAGAACCCGCGGCTGTGCGGCTGGGGCGCCGAGATCGTCTCGATCGTGGCGGACGAGGCGTTCTACGATCTCGACGGGCCGCCGGTGCGGATCACGACACCGCATATTCCATTGCCGGCGGCCGACATACTGGAAGACATCGCGCTGCCGACCGCCGACCGCATCGTCGACCGCGTGCGGCGCTCGATGGCTTCGTAGCCCGCATGAGCGAAGCGAAATGCGGGGCGGTCTAGCCGCGTGGGACGAACCCGGATTTCGCCATAGCGCGTTGCAGACGCGCGTAAACGCGCTTAAGGCTCATCCGGGCTACGAGAAGACCAAATCACAGGAAACGTGCCATGTATGAAAATCTCCTCGCCAACGTCCCGACCGATCTCTGGATCGGCGGCAAATGGCGCAAGGCGTCCGACGGCGGCCGCTTCGACGTGCTCGACCCCGCCACCGAGAACAAGATCGCCTCGGTGGCGAGCGCCACCGTCGAGGACGCCAAGGCCGCGGTCGATGCCGCCAGCGACGCCTTCGAGGGCTGGGCCGGCAGGAAGCCGCGCGAGCGCGCCGAAATATTGCGCAAATCCTTCGAGCTGATCATGCGCGACGCCGAGCGGCTCGCCAAGCTGATCACCATCGAGAACGGCAAGGCGCTGTCGGACTCGCGCGGCGAGGTGGCCTATGCGGCCGAGTTCTTCCGCTGGAACGCCGAGGAGGCGGTGCGCAATGTCGGCGGGCTGTCGCGCGCGCCGGCCTCGGGCGCCCGCATCGTGGTGCATCACAAGCCCGCGGGCGTCGCGGTCCTGGTGACGCCGTGGAATTTCCCGGCCGCCATGGCGACCCGCAAGATCGGCCCGGCGCTCGCGGCCGGCTGCCCGGTCGTGCTCAAGCCCGCCTCCGACACGCCGCTCACCATGCTGGCGCTGATGCCGATCCTGGAGGAGGCCGGGGTGCCCGGCGGCGTGGTCAACGTGATTCCCTCGCGCTCGTCCGGCAAGGTCGTGAGCGCGATGCTGCACGATCCGCGCGTGCGTATCGTCTCGTTCACCGGCTCGACCGAGGTCGGCCGCAAATTGCTGCGCGAGGCCGCCGACAACGTGCTCAATCCGGCAATGGAGCTCGGCGGTAATGCGCCGTTCATCGTGTTCGAGGACGCCGACATCGACGCCGCGATCGACGGCGCCATGATCGCCAAGATGCGCAACATGGGCGAGGCGTGCACGTCGGCGAATCGCTTCTACGTGCACGAGAAGGTGCACGACGAGTTCGCCAAGAAGCTCACCGCCAAGATGGCGGCGCTCAAAGTGGGCAACGGGCTCGACGACGGCGTGATGGTCGGGCCCCTGGTCAACGCCGACGCCAAGAAGAAGGTGATGGAGCTGGTCGACGACGCGGTCGGCAAGGGCGCGAAGATTCTGACCGGCGGGAAGTCGCCGAGCGGCCCCGGCCATTTCTATCCGCCGACCGTGCTCGACCACGTGCCCGACGGCGCCAAGATGCTCAACGAGGAGATTTTCGGTCCGGTGGCGGCGATCCAGACCTTCAAGGCCGAGGACGAGGTGGTCAAGCGCGCCAACGACACCGAATACGGTCTCGTCGCCTACCTCTATACCAAGGATATGAGCCGCGGCATGCGCGTGTCCGAGCGGCTCGACTTCGGCATGATCGGGCTCAATCGCGGACTGGTCTCCGATCCGGCCTCGCCGTTCGGCGGCATGAAGCAGTCGGGCATCGGCCGCGAAGGCGCGCACGAGGGGCTGATGGAATTTCTCGAGACCCAGTACATTTCGGTGACCTGGTGAACAAGCAAACGAATCCTGACAGCGAGGTCGCCAAGCGGTTCTTCGGCGCGTGGCGCTATGTCGGCTCGACGGTCGACGGCAAGCCGCGGCCGGGCCGCGGCGCCAACCCGAAGGGGATCATCTACTACGACCCCAGCGGCCACATGGTGGTGCAGGTCGCACCCGACAAGGAACGCAAGAAGGCGGGCAGCACGCCCACGCCCGAGGAGGCGCAGGCGGCGCTCGCCGACTACATCGCCTATTTCGGCACCTATACGATCGACGAGCGCGCGCGCACCGTCACGCACCACCGCCAAGGCAGCGTGCAGCCGGGCGACGTCGCCGACCTGGTTCGCGGCTACGAGTTCGCGGGCGATCGGCTGATCCTGCGGCCGCCCGGCACCACCCACGAAGTGGTGTGGGAACGGATCAAGTGAGGCGACGGCAGCGCCGGGGGCAGCGGACATGGACGTGTTGATGCCGCAGCTCGGCGAGACCGTTGCGGAAGGCAAGATCACGAAGTGGTTCAAGTCGGCCGGCGACGCGGTCAATCCCGGCGACAACCTGTTCGAGATCGAGACCGACAAGGTGTCGATGGAGGTGCCGTCGACCACCACCGGCGTGCTCGCCGAAATCCGCGTCGCCGCCGGCGACGTGGCGCCGGTCGGCGCGATCGTCGCGGTGATCTCGGACAAGGCTGGTGCCGCCGCAGGCGCCGCGACTGCCGCGCCGGCCAAAGCACCGGCATCGCCACCACGCGCGGCCGCGGCCCCGCCGCCCGCACCCGCGCAGCCTCGGCCGGTGTCGGCGCCCGCAGGCCCGCTCGATCCATTCTTCGAGGTGCGCACGCCCGCGCGCAATTACGGCCCGGCGATGTTGCCGGGCGGCACCCGGGTCACGCCGCTGGCGCGGCGGCTCGCCGGCGAAGCGGGGATCGATCTCGCCGGCCTCTCGCCCTCCGGCCCGCACGGCCGCGTTGTCGCGCGCGACGTGGAGGCGGCGATTGCCACCAAGCCCGCAGCCGCGGCGCCGGCGCCTTCGCCCGCGCACGCGACCTCGGCCGACGCCATCATGGCGCTCTACCGCGACACGGCGTTCGAGGAAGTGCCGCTCGACGGCATGCGCAGGACCATCGCCACCCGGCTGGTGCAGGCGAAGCAGACCATTCCGCATTTCTACCTGACGGCGGATGTCGAGATCGGCCGGCTGCTGGCGCTGCGCGAAGAAGCGAATGCGGCCGCGCCGAAGGACCGCGACGGCAATCCGGCGTTCAAGCTCTCGGTCAATGATCTCGTCATCAAGGCCTGGGCGGCGGCGCTGCAGCGCGTGCCCGCCGCCAACGTGGTCTGGGCGGAGGACCGCATCTTGCGGTTCAAGCATTCGGACATCGGCGTCGCGGTCGCGATCGACGGCGGGCTGCTCACGCCGGTGATCCGCCAGGCCGAGCAAAAGACGCTCTCGGCGATCTCTAGCGAGATGAAGGAGCTGGCGGCTCGCGCGCGCGCGCGAAAGCTCAAGCCGGACGAATACCAGGGCGGCTCCTCGGCGATCTCGAATCTCGGCATGTACGGCGTGCGCGAGTTCTCCGCCATCATCAATCCGCCGCAGGCCACGATCCTGGCGATCGGCGCCGCCCGCCGGCAGGCGGTGGAGCGGGAGGATGGCGGCGTCGGCTTCGTGAGCGTGATGAGCGTCACGCTCTCCTGCGATCACCGCGTGGTCGACGGCGTGCTCGGCGCCGAGCTGCTGGCCGCGTTCAAAGGTTTTATCGAGCAGCCGGTGACGGCGCTCGTCTGAGGACCGGCCGCCGGCCGGCGCAATGGGAGGACGTCATGACCGGGAAATTCGCCATCTCCGTCGTCGTCATGTTCATCATGTCGTGGGGGCTGGGCTTTCTGGTCCATGTCGTCTTGCTGCACGACGACTACGCCAAGTTTCCCAACCTGATGCGCACGATGGCCGATGCGCAATCGAAGCTGCCCTACATGCTGCTGGCCCACCTCTGCATCGCGCTCGGCTTCAGCTGGATCTACCTGAAGGGCAAGGAGGAGAAGCCCTGGCTCGCCCAGGGCATCCGGTACGGCGCGGCGGTTTCCGTCCTGATGGTGTTTTCCCTCTATCTCATCTATTACGCCGCCATGCCGTTCCCGCTGGACCTCGTGATCAAGCAGATCGTGTACGACACGATCCGCGTCCTTCTCATGGCCGTCGTGCTGGCGTGGATCAACCGCTGATGCTTGCAGGAAAAAATGATGGCCGACGAAAAGAGAGACGTTCTGCTGATCGGGCCTCCCAAGCCGGTCATCGTCAACGGGCTCGCTCCCGCCTTCAACCTCGTCAAGTTCTCCGACGCCAAGGACCGCGACAAGTTCTTCGCCGACACCGCCCCGCGCGTGCGCGGCATCGCGGTTTCCGACACGTCGGAGCGCATCGACGGCACCTTCATGTCGCGCTTCCCGCGGCTCGAGATCGTGTCGTCGTTCGGGGTCGGCTACGATCACGTCGACGCCGCTTGGGCGGGCGCGCACGGCATCACCGTCACCAATACGCCGGACGTGCTGACCGAGGAGGTCGCCGACACTGCGCTTGGGCTCCTGCTTTGCACCGTGCGCGAGTTCCCGCAGGCCGAACGCTACCTGCGCGCCGGCAAGTGGCGGGAGAACGACTACCCGCTCACCAAGGCGACCTTGCGCAACCGCACCGTCGGCCTGGTCGGCATGGGCCGCATCGGCCGGGCGATCGCCCGCCGGCTCGAGGCCATGCGGGTGCCGGTGGTCTACCATTCGCGGCGGCCGGCGGCGGGGGTGTCCTACCGCCATTATCCGAAGCTCATCGATATGGCGCGCGACGTCGGCGTGCTGCTGGTGATCACGCCGGGCGGCGCCCAGACCAAGAACCTGATCGACGACCAAGTGCTCGCGGCGCTCGGTCCCGACGGCATCCTCATCAACATGTCGCGCGGCTCGGTGGTCGACGAGCCGGCGCTGATCAAGGCGCTCGAGAGCAAGACCATCATGGCGGCCGGCCTCGACGTTTATGCGAACGAGCCCAAGGTGCCGCCGGAGCTGATCGCGATGGACAACGTCGTGCTGTTCCCGCATCTCGGCTCGGCCTCGGTCGCGACCCGTGAGAGGATGGACCAGCTGGTGGTCGACAACCTCGTGGCCTGGGCGGCCGGCAAGGCTCCCCCCACGCCGGTGGCGGAGACCCCGTGGCCGCCGAAAAAGCGGGCATGAAGACGGCGCAAAAAAGTCTGTTTACGCTGTTTTAACGGCGCCTGCGCGGCGCACCTGCGCGCGCGGCCGCTATGACGGCGCGCGCTCGCCGTGATAGCTTCGCCTCACGTCACATCGGTGCGGTTCCCCCATGTCGCGTCACGTTGGTTTCGCTCTCCTGACGCTCGCCGTCTCCGTCGGCGCCGCCGGCGCGCAGACCCAGGTCACCGACGTCGCCAAGGCCATGGTCGGCGCCTGGGAAATCTCCAACGCCGCCCGCGACAAGACCTGCGCGGTGAGCTTCATGCTCGATGCCGGCGCCGGCGGCTTCAAGCTCGAGCTCGATCAGCCTTGCGGCACCGTGTTTCCCTCGCTCAAGGACGTCATCGCCTGGGCGATGGGGCCGAACGACGCGGTGCGGCTGTTCGACAGCAAGGGCGCGATCATTCTCGATTTCACCGAGGTCGAGAGCGGCATGTACGAAGCCGAGCGCAAAGGCGAGGGGCTTTATTTCATGCGCACCCAGGCGGCCATCAAGGCGGCGACGGTGAGCCCCGAGCAGGTGTTCGGCGACTGGGCGCTGCTGCAGGAGTTCGAGAAGCCGCTCTGCAAGCTGACGCTCGCCAATGCCCCGGCCGGGGACAATTACAAGATCATCGTCAAGCCCGGCTGCGCCGCGCCGATCGCCAATTTCGGCCTCGCGACCTGGCGGCTTGAGGGCGGCGAGCTGGTGCTGACCGGCCGCGCCGGCGCCTGGCGCTTCTCCGAAAGCGACGCCACCACCTGGGAGCGCATCCCGCCGAGCACCGATCCGCTGGTGCTGATGCGGCAGTAGCGGACGACGCAGGACGAGCCAACAATCGATCCGTCCCTGTCGTCCGTCCTCCGGCTACGGAAAGACCTTGGTTATGGCCTGTTGGGCACTTTGATACGCGTCCTTATAGAGACTGAGCCCATTTTGAAATCTTTGCGCGGCTTGTTTCCGTTCGGCCGGCGTTTGCGCAATAATCCACCCCTGAAGAAGAACTTCGACCATTTTTTGGACGCCGTCCTTGAAGCCGTCGTCGCAAGCGCCGTTGGCCAATTCTTTGTCGGTCATGACTTTCCTCCCTTGACCTACGCTCCACAGCGTTCACCAGAACCGCTGGCGGAACAAGAGTTTTGCGAAGGGAATGCGCTGCTCTCGATCGCTGGACAGACAGCGGACGACAGAGGATAGACGACGGAGCAAAATCATCCGTCGGAAAGCAGAGCAGCGAGAGGTGGCCGTGTTTCCCCCAAACAGGCGATCGGCGTACGTGCCAAAAGGAGTTAGGCAATGACAGTCATATGGCAGCCCGTCCTCAGCGAAGAGGCCAGGCGCTGGCGAGCAGCGGCAGATCGCGTCACGCAGGAGCATTTTGCGCCGCTCGCCGAAGAGCTGGACCGGGAGCAGCGATACCCCTGGGAGAACGTGCGCCGGCTGGTCGAGCACGATCTGGCGGGTCTATTCATCCCCAAGGCGTATGGCGGCCAAGGCGCGAGCCTCGGCGCGACCGTGGCCGTGGTCGAGGCGATCGGGACCGGTTGCGCCTCGACGGCGGCGATCTTGTGCACCTACCAGCTCGGGGCCTTTCCTATCCTGCTTGCCGGACGCGACGATCAAAAGCAGCGCTACCTCGGCGAGATGGCGAAGGGCGTGGCGACGAGCTTTGCCCTGTCCGAGCGCAACACCGGCTCGGATGCCGCCGCGATCGAAGCCACGGCAACCCGCGAAGGCGATGGCTGGCGCCTGCGCGGCGAGAAGTACTGGATCGGCAACGGTGGAGCGTCCCGCTACTACGTGGTCTTTGCCAAGACCGACCCGAGCGCGGGCGGGCGCGGAATCTCGGCCTTCATGGTCGACAAGGAAGAGCCCGGAGCCGTCGTCGATGAGCTCGCCGACAAGATGGGCATTCGCGGCACGCAGACGTCCAACCTGAAGCTCGATATCGCGGTGCCGGACAGCGCGCGGGTCGGCGGGTTGAATCGAGCGCTGCGCCTCGCCTTCCAGACCCTCAATGTCGGGCGCGTCATGGTGGCGGCCCAGTCCCTCGGCATTGCGCTTGCCGCCTATCGTGAGGCCTCCCGACGTGCCGTCGAACGGCGCGCGTTCGGCCAACCGATCATCGAGAACCAGGGCATTGGCTTCAGGCTCGCCGACATGGCGGTCGAGATCTCGGCCGCCCGCATGATGCTCTACGAGGCCGCCAAGGCTTACGACGAGGGCCGTGATGTCGCCAACCTGGGCGCGATGGCGAAACTCTATGCGTCCGAGGTGGCGCACCGGGCGACCGACGGCGCCGTTCAAGTCTGGGGCGGTTTGGGATATTGCAAGCCGACGGTCGCGGAACGCCTCTACCGCGATCAGCGGATCCTCGAAATCTACGAAGGCACGTCGGAAATCCAGCGACTTGTGCTTGCGCGGGCCGTGCGCAAGGAGGCCGAGGCGGCGATTGCTGCGAGCGCGAATCCGCCGAAGGCCTGATGCGCCTGATGGATAACGCACCAGCGCACGAGGAAGAATTTCATGTTCCGCCGCCGAGCGCGAAACAGAACACGGTATCGTTCGGGTATTGGACCGCGCTCGGCGGCGGCGCGCAGATGTGATTGCGGCCGTCGGGGTTGTCGCGGTTCTGCTCGATCTTTTGCGCGGGGACCAGGATGTATTTGCCGTCCTCGCGTCGGCGGGCGTAGATGGTGCCGCCGAGCATCTTGATCTCGGTCGGATAGCAGTCCGCCTTGTTGCAGCAGCTGCGCGACGGGTTATCCGGCATGTACCAGGTGCTATAGAACTTCTCGTGCAGCTCCGCGTCTTGCGGTGGATGATGGTGCTCGTGCCGGTGCTGGGCCGCTGCTGGTGAAAGCAGAAGCGCGAGCAATGCGACGACGAGAATCTGCCTGGACATCAGCGCCTCCTTGCCTTCATTGCAGCAGCCTGCTTCGGTGATTAGTCGAAAGGCGGCTGCTGCGGTTCACTCGGAGAACGTGAATGCAGAGGAGGCTAGAGCAATTTTTTGCCGGAAAGTGTGATGAAGGTCACATTGCGGCATCGACGAACGCGATAGCGCCGGCGAGGGACGATGACGCGCGCATCATGATCGCAGCGGCAGTTTCATTCCCCGCCGCTTGGTGCATCAAGGGACCATACCGACCGGCGCTCGCGCCGCTCGTAGGTGGGCGAAACCCGTAGTCGCAACATCGCGCCCGCCGCCTCGGCGCACTAGCGCGTATCAGCCTATTTCGCAGTTGAATCGAATACGTGCGCGATGCTCTTCACGGCTTGGAATCGCGCGCTTGGAAGCGGACCGAGCTGGAAGCGTTCGGCGAGAAACTTGAGAATGGAAGTCGTCTCCAATTCCGTCGAATCAATGCTGCCGCGTTTGGCAAAGGGCGAGACCACAATCGCGGGAATGCGCGTGCCAGGGCCGAAGAAGTCTGCGCGTTGACCCACTGCAGCCCCCGCCGGCGGCGCAACATGGTCGAAAAATCCGCCGAACTCGTCAAACGTGACAATGAGCGCATACGAATTTCGGATTGGACTTGCTTCGAGCAGCGCGAGGATACGTCCGATCACCACGTCTCCAGCCGCAACGCTGCTTTCACCGGGATGCTCGGTATTGACGTTGGCAGGCTTGTAGAATGTGACCGGCGGCAGCTGGCCCGAGCGGATGTCCACCTCCAGCTCACCTCCGTCGCGCAAATGCTTGCGTCGCTCGGCGCGCCCATTCGCAGTCGAAGGATTGAAGCGTTCAAAATAAGCAAAGGGCTGGTGATGATAAGAAAAGCGCATTGCGTGCAACTGGGCCTCTTCCTCGGGCGTCCGCTCTCGGCTTGTAGCGAGATTCCAGCCTTCAGCGTACCAGGCCCAATCGATGCCGCGCTGGGTCAGGAGATCGCCGATAGTGGTCGAGGTTTGTGCGGGAAGCAGATTTTCACCTTGGTGTCCATTATTTAGAAACACAGACTGCGTTGTGTTGACGGCATAGTCTCCGTCCGCCGCCGCGGTAACGCGCCGCTCCTGGATTGGAACGCCTTCAAGATCGAGCCTAGAACGCTCGCTTGCTGGTGGATGCGGCCAGACCGGCGCGCAGGCGCAAACCAGCCAAATGTGGTTGAGAAAGGAGCCACCAAATGCGCCCTGAAAGAAATTGTCGAACAGAACTCCGTTACGCGCAGCCTTCCATAAGTTAGTGTGCTCCATGGCGGAGGCGCTGTAATAGCCCATACTGAATCCGCGCGCGTCCGAAAGAAGAGCAAAACGATCATTAGCCCCGCCGTGAATCTGTGCGCGATTCGTGTAGAATTGATGCGTAAGGCCGCGGGTCACAACGTCGATCGTCGCCGCAGGGTTCATCCGATCGATCGCAAAGGGAGCGTTCGGCAGATTGCCCATCGTGATGGCCCGCACAGCTGGCGTGTTGCCGTCTATGCTGAATGGCCCGACCGCAGGTGGTAGGAACGCGTAAGGCACGCCATTCCGATCCCGCTGTAGGGTAGTTTGTGCTTTGAACAATCCATTGGCACCAGGAAACTCGCCCAGCAGATTGTCGAAGCTGCGGTTCTCCAAGTAGAGAATGAAAACATGACTAATTTTTTCCAGCTCGGATCCGGCTTTCAACTCGCGTTGTGACAGGAAGGTGCTTGCAAGAACGGCAATGGCCCAGAATAATAACGAGCAGACTTTGGGCATGTGACAAACCGCTGATCTTATCCGTGTCCAGTTGGGCATATGCCGAGAGGCTCGGCTTGCTCGGCACTTTTCCGCGGTATCGGCCACATGGGCCAGTCTCATTATCGATGCCGGTAGAACCGAACCCATCGCTTTCCAGAGGGTCGAATGAGCCAGGTTGCTGTAGACCGAAGATCGTTTCTGAAGCGCGGCGCTGCTGCGGTTGGCCTTGCCCCGCTCGTTGGGCAGCGTGCACAGGCGGAGGCTGCGGTCAAGTCACTTCCGAAAGTCGAGATCGCCGCTAGTCGGATTACGCGCAAAATCGCCGGGCTGAGACCCTTTCGCCGGTCGGGATTTGTCGTACGCGTCGAGCGGCTCGGCGAAAAAATCGTAATTCACAATTACGGGCACGGCGGCTGCGGGGTGACGCTTTCTTGGGGCACTGCCGATAGCCGCCGTATTCTCCGATGCGCACCACGAACTGATGGATCGTCAAACTCGTGGGCATTTGCCAGTCTTTAAAGACAGTCAATACCCGCTCCTGCGCAGCCTCGTAGTCCTTGAAGGAGGCCGCCGGGCGCTCACGCCACGTGACAACATATTTCATTCAGGCTCCTCCGTTGCGTTCTTGTCGCCCTCAAAAAATATTGCCTTGCACGCACCGAATAACAACGCCCGAGAGTAATGACTGGGTCCCGCTTTCGGGGGGACGAGACCGAGAGAGTCAAATCAGCTTCAGCCCCTTCAGGCTCGCGTGCCCGTCCTTGCCGACGATGATGTGGTCGTGCACGGCGATCCCGAGCGGTTTTGCCACCTCGATGATCGCCTGCGTCATCTGCACGTCGGCGCGCGAGGGCGTCGGATCGCCGGAGGGATGATTGTGCACCAGGATGATGGCGGTGGCGGAGAGCTCGAGCGCGCGCTTGACCACCTCGCGCGGATAGACCGGCGTGTGGTCGACGGTGCCGGTCTGGTGCTGCTCGTCGGCGATCAGCCGGTTGCGCTTGTCGAGGAACAGCACGCGGAATTCCTCCCTGTCGGCGAACGCCATGGCGGTGCGACAATAGTCGAGCACGTTCGACCACGACGCCAGCACCGGCCGCTGCATCACCTGGCCGCGCGCGAAGCGGCTCGCCGCCGCCTGCACGATCTTGAGCTCGGTGATGGCGGCATCGCCGAGGCCGTTGACTTCCTTCAGTCGTTCGACTGGAGCCGAGATGACCTCGGAGAAGGAGCCGAATTTTGTGAGTAGCGCTTTCGCCAGCGGCTTGAGATCGCGTTGCGGAATGGCGCGGAACAGGATCAGCTCCAGCAGCTCGTAGTCGCTGACCGCCTCGCTGCCGGCGTCGAGAAATCGCTGGCGCAATCGTTGGCGGTGGCCGTGGTAATGCGGGGCCGCTGCGGGCGGCCCTGAGGATGTTTTCGGTGTGTCGTTGCCGGAAAAGCTCGCGTCCGCCGCTACCAGCTTCGCGGTCCTGCGCCAGCCATGCGGAGAGGCGTCGTCAAGCGTCCCCATAACGATGGAACAAATAGAGAACAAGTGTCAGAATGTCAAGTGAGATTTGAGTCGGCGATGCCTGTCACTGCGCGGCCCGCCCTTGCGCGAACGCCGCCCTGAGATCCTTGCTGGGGGCCGCGTCGCGGACGAAGGTGAACGCCCCTTGCTCCTTCATCTCGCGCGCGCCTTTGAGAAAGGCGGCGAGCGCGAAACGCGACAGGCTGCCGCCGATGCTGATGCGCTTGACGCCGACGGCAGACAATTGCGCGGCGCTCAGCGGCGGCGCGACGTGGGTCATCACGACGTTCACCGGCTTGCCGACCGACGACACCACCGTGCGGATGGTCTCGAGGTCTTTCAGCCCGGGCGCGTAGAGGACGTCGGCGCCGGCGGCCTCGAACGCCTGCAGGCGTCGGATCGTGTCGTCGAGATCGGCGCGGCCGGTCACGAAGTTCTCGGCCCGCGCGGTGAGCATGAACGGGATCGGCAACGAGCGCGCCACCGCGGCGGCCGCCTGCACCCGCTCGACCGCCAGCGCGAAGTCGTAGATCGGCTGGCGCGGGTCGCCGGTAGCGTCCTCGATCGAGCCGCCGACCGCGCCCGCTTCCGCGGCGAGCCGGATCGCTTCGGCCGCGGCCGCGGGCTCATCGGCGCCGCAGTTTTCGAGATCGGCGTTGACCGGCAGGCTGGTCGCCGCCGCGATCATCCGGCAATTCTCCAAGATATCGGTCAGGCTCACGCCGCTGCGCCCCAGCATGTTGGCGAGCCCCAGGCTCGTGGTCGCCAGCGCCTCGAAGCCGAGCGCGGCGAGCAGCCGCGCGATCCCGGCGTCCCAGGGATTCGGGATGATGAAGGCGCCGGGTCGTTCATGCAGCGCCCGAAACATCGCCGCCTTTTCCGCCTGTGTGCGCATCTCGAATGTCCTTGTTGTGCAAGCGTTGGATTTCCCATGCGATGAGGATCGCGTCACGAGTTGGATTTGTCTAATGCACAATATCGACATCGATCATCAGTTTTCCAGACAGGTTGAATCGGGGATCGAGTCGGCGCCAAAATGTCCCGGACCAAAGAGTCATAATCACTGTGCAGCGGGACTAGAACAGTCGACCTCGCCAGGGGCTTTGGGTCAGGAGCTGAAGGGCTCGCACCGAGCATAACTCGCCCGCAGTGCATCCGATTGCTGCCGTGACTGCAATGTGCCGCCTTTATGCTGCAGAAAGTGCAGGAACTGCAGAAAGCCCCTCCTCGCCTGCCCACGCCGCCTCGGCCATGCGTCTTTCTGCACTTCCTGCACTTTCTGCACCCCCGAACAGCGAGGGATTGACGGTCCAACGATGCGCCGGCCGGCGTTTTGGCCAAACGAACCCAACGGGCGTTTTGGCCAAACGAACCCAATGGGCGTTTTGGCCAAACGAACCCAACGGCTGTTTTGGCCAAACGAACCCAACAAAAGTCCAATGATTACAATGCCGCCCCGGCACATCGGTCGAATATCTCCCGGATGCGAAGCCGCGATCGAGCCCGGTCGTGATGCAAATGGGTTCGACAAGCGGTCGGGGTCGTTCGCGCCATTTTGGCCAAACAAACCCGATAAAGCCCAATGATTTCAACAAAACCTCTGTGTCGAGGTCTAGAGCGAATTCCGGTGAGATGGAGTCTTGAGCGGCAAACTCGGTGTGCTCCCTCCCCCGCAAGGGGGGAGGGGAGCTCACCGAGATCGCGGCGCCGTTGTGCATTGATCGCAACGGAACGCGCTCTGGCGTCCGGTAACCGGCTCAACTCATGGCGGGCGGCTTGTCGAGTCCCTTCGGCGACAGCGTGAAGATCTCGACGCCCTTCTCGGTCACCGCCACCGTGTGCTCGAACTGCGCCGATAGCGAGCGGTCGCGCGTCACCGCGGTCCAGCCGTCGGAGAGCACCTTCACGTGCGGGCGGCCGAGATTGATCATCGGCTCGACCGTGAAGAACATGCCGGGGCGAAGCACGATGCCCTCGCCCGGCCGGCCCACGTGCACGATGTTCGGCTCGTCGTGGAACAGCCGGCCGACGCCGTGGCCGCAGAAGTCGCGCACCACGCTCATATGCTGGCCTTCGACATAGGCCTGGATGGCGGCGCCGATGTCGCCGGTGGTGGCGCCCGGCCCGATCACCGCGATGCCGCGCATCATCGCCTCGTAGGTGACCTCGATCAGCCGCTCGGCCCGGCGCGGGATCGCGCCCACCGCGAACATGCGGCTGGAGTCGCCGTGCCAGCCGTCGAGAATGAGCGTCACGTCGACATTGACGATGTCGCCCTCCTTGAGCGGCTTCTCGCCCGGGATGCCGTGGCAGACCACGTGATTGACCGAGGTGCAGGTCGCCTTGCGGTAGCCGCGATACATCAAGGTCGCCGGCGTCGCGTTGTGGTCCATGCCGAACTCGAACACCAGCCGGTCGATTTTTTCTGTCGGCACGCCGGGCCGCACTTCGCCGGCGAGCATGTCCAGGCATTCGGCGACCAGCCGTCCGGCTTTGCGCATGCCGTCGAAGGCGGCCGGGCCGTGCAGCTTGATCTGTCCGGTCTTGCGTTGCGGCGCGAGTGCCGCGTCGACGTAGCTCATCCAGGCCCGCGGCCGCGCCGCCTCCTCGCGGCCGATGCCGCTGCTGCATCGCAATGTAAGCAAGGATGCGGGGGAAGCAAGCGGCCCTCTCGCTCTCAGGCCGGGACCGCGAACAGCGAATAGTGAGTAGCGAATGGCGAATAGCCGACTGGCCCTATTCGCCATTCGCTATTCGCCATTCGCCCCATCAATCGACGATCGACACCGGCTCGACCACCTCGATACCGTCGTGGGTGATCCCGCAGCGGTAGGCGATCGCCTCCACCCCCGCGGCGCGGGCCGCGTCGAAGGCCCTGCCGTAGGCGGGGTCGATGTCGCGGGCGAGCGCGAAGCGCCGGGCCGAGCCGATCTGGATCAGGAACAGCATCACCGCGCGGGCCCCCGCCGCCACCATGTCGCTGAGCTCGCCGAGATGCTTGGCCCCGCGCTTGGTCACCGCGTCGGGGAATTCGGCCAATCCCGCCCGGCGCATCAGGTGCACGTTCTTGATCTCCACGTAGCACGCGGGCCGCGCGGGGCCTTCGAGCAGGAAATCGACCCGCGAACTCTTGCCGTATTTCACCTCGCGGCGCGCGGTGGCGTAGCCGGCGAGCTCCGGGATCGCGCCGGCCGCGATCGCCTCGGCGGCGAGGGCATTGGGGTGCGAGGTGTTGATGCCGACGAGCTCGGCGCCGCCTCCGAGATCGACCTCGATCAGCTCCCAGGAATGGGCCAGCTTGCGGTTCGGATTGGCCGACCGCGACAACCAGACCCGCGCGCCCGGAACGTTGAGGCCGATCATCGAGCCCGGATTGGCGCAGTGCACCGTCACGGTCTCGCCCGAGGGCAGCACCACGTCGGCGAGGAAGCGCTTGTAACGCCTGATCAGCGTGGCGGGGAGGAGCGGGGCGGGGAAACGCATACGAAGGGTTTACCGCGCGATGTGGTTGGCGAACAGTGCAAGCGCCCTTGCGGAGACCTCCGCGTGCCCCGCGAGCTTTCTCGCACGGAGATTTGTTGATGATATCATTGCGGCAGGATATCTTTTTTATCTTTGCAAAGCGGCCGTCGCGCCACATCGGCCGCAACCTCGGGAGCCGGAACCATGGCTGACGTCCTCCACGCAAGTGATGCCGGCACCTCGCCGCATGCGTCCTCGAACATTCGCCATCTCAGCCGCATGGAGTTGCCCGGCGGCGGCCAGATCACGATCCAGGGGCGCTACGCCTATATCGGCCACCAGAACGGGCCGGAGGGCACGACGATCCTCGACGTCTCCGACCCGCGCAAGCCGAAGATTCTCAGCCGGCTGATGGTGCCGAATTCGGTGACACACACCCACAAGGTGCGCGTGGTCGGCGATCTCATGTTCACCAACTCCGAATACCAGCCCGGCTCCGGCCCGCGCGCGCAATTCGCCGATCCGGGATTCTGCATCTACGACGTCAAGGACCGGACCAATCCCAAGCTGGTGACGCTGATGCGAACGCACGGCAAGGGAGTTCACCGCTTCGACCTCGACGAGACCTACGCCTATATCTCGACCGAGGCGGAAGGCTTCGTCGGCAACATCCTGGTCATCTACGACATCCGCAATCCATCGAAACCGGTCGAGGTCTCGCGCTGGTGGATACATGGCCAACACGTGGCGGGCGGCGAGCCGGCGCATCCGAAGGGGACCGACCACAAGCTTCACCACGCCATGCGCAGCGGCAACCAGATGTATGCCGGCTGCTGGATGTCGGGCCTCGCCATCATCGACGTATCCGACATCGGCCATCCGCGCACCTTGAGCCACTATCAATACGACCCGCCTTGCCCGGAGCCGACCCACACCTTTCTCAAGGTGCCGTTCCCGATCGCCGGCAGGAGCATCGCGGTCTCGACCGAGGAGGAGCGCGGCCACCGCGGCCCCGATGCCGGCAAGCCGCACGCGCAGCTGCGCACCTGGGACGTCACCGACCCGACCAACCCGAAGCTGCTCTACACCCACGAGGTGCCGCACAGCGCATCGCCCTATCCGGGCGACAAGGTCCGCTTCGGCGCCCACCAGCTGCGCGAGCAGGTGGACAAGGACGGCTTGCTCTACGTCACCTGGTTCGCCGCCGGGCTGCGGATCGTCGACATCAACGATCCCGCGCATCCCAAGGAGAAGGGCTACATCATCCCGAAGCCGGGCGACGGGCAAAAGGCGCCGCTCACCAACGACGTCGCCATGGACGACCGCGGTCTGATCTACTTCACCGACAAGGCCTGCGGCCTCGACGTGATCGAATTCCACGGGTGATTGCTAGGCAGTCTGAAAGCGCGTTAGCTGACGAAGGTGCCGCCGAGCTCCTCGTCGATATGGATGCGCACGATCTCGTCGAATGAGCTCTCGGCCTTGAAGCCGAGCGCGCGGGCGCGGCGGGCCTCGATGCGCTGCGGCCAGCCGTCGACGATGCGCGCGACCAAGGCGTCGTGCTCGCGGCGGATGCGTCCCGCAACCCGCTCGCCGGCGATGCGGCGCAGCGCGGCGATCTGCTCGGCAACCGTGCAGCAGACGCCCGGCATGGACAGATTGATGCGCGGGCCGAGCGCGTCGCGCGCGAGCCCGGCGGCGTGAACGAGGAAGCCGACCGCGGCGCGCGGGCTCGCATGGGTGTGCACGACCGTGTCGGCGACCGGCAGCACGGCCTCGTGACCGGCGAGCGGCTCGCGGATGATGCCGGAGAAGAAACCCGAGGCGGCCTTGTTGGGCTTGCCGGGCCGCACCACGATGCTCGGCAGCCGGATGCCGACGCCGTCGCAGAAGTCGCGCCGCGTATAGTCGGCGAGCAGTCCTTCCCCGATTGCCTTCTGCGTGCCGTAGGAGGTGAGCGGCGTGAGATGAAAATCGTCCGGGATGGATTCGGGGAACGGCGCGCCGAACACCGCAATGGACGACGTGTAGACGAGCCGCGGCCGGTAGCCGTCGCCGGCGGCGCGGACCGCCTCCAGCAGGGCGCGGGTGCCGTCGAGATTGACCCGATAGCCCTTGTCGAAGTCGAGCTCGGCCTCGCCCGACACCACGCCGGCGAGGTGGAAGATCGTGTCAGGACGGCCCTCGACGGCCCGGTCCGCCTTGCCCGGCGCCGCGAGATCGGCGGCCACCAATTCCATCCTGCCGGCAAAGCTCGGCGCATGGATGGGTGGGACGACGTCGAGCAGGGTCAGCTTGTCGATCCGCTGGCCGTTGAGCCCGCCGTCCCTTGCGAGCCGCTCGGTGAGTTTGCGGCCGATCATGCCGGCTGCACCGGTGATGAGGATATGCACGTCGCTCACTCCCTGCTGCCGTCAGTTCATCGTCTATGTTCGATTCAATTCGCTCAAGCTCACCCGCTGCTTCCCGGCCGCGTCGAAATTCTCCGGTGCGAGCCAGCGCTCGAACGCCGCCTTGCGCGCCGGCCATTCGCGGTCGAGCATCGAGAACCAGGCGTCGTCGCGGTTGCGGCCCTTCGCGATCACGCGCTGGCGGAACGTGCCCTCGTAGACGAAGCCGTAGCGCAGCGCCGCGCGCCGCGAGGACGCATTGAGCGCATTGCACTTCCATTCGTAGCGCCGGTAGCCCAGGGTCTCGAACGCGTAGCGTGCCAGGAGATATTGCGCCTCGGTGCCGAGCAGCGTGCGCATCAACGCCGGCGAATAGACGATGTGGCCGACCTCGATGACCCGCATGGCGGGCCGGATCTCCATCAGCGTCGCGACGCCGACGGCGCGGCCGGACCGATCGATGATCGCATAATAATAGGGGTCGTCGAGTGCCACCCGGCTCGCGAGCCAGTCGGAGAACGCACCGGCACCCGCGAACGGCCCGTAGCTCGAGAGGTAAGTCCAAATGTGATCGTGCCCGGCATAGGCCTGCCACAGATCGGCGGTGTGGCGGATGTCGAGCCGCTCGACGCGGCCATAGCGGCCGTCGAGAGTCGCCGGCCCGGGACGCCGGGCCGGCGTGTCGTCGACCGGCAGGCCGACCGGCTGGCCGGTGGTCGGGTGAGGCTCCGATTCGAGGGTCACGGCACCCGCTTCTTCATGTCGTCGCGGAAGAACGCGTTGAGCTCGGCGTGTGGCACCGCCTCCGCGAAGGCGTCGAAGCGGCCTTCGCTCGCGATTTGCTTGGCCGCGCGGATGAAGGCGCCGAAGGCGACGCGCGAGATCGTGCCGCCGACGCTGATGCGGCGCACGCCGAGCGTAGCGACATCGTCGACCGTGAGACCGAGTGCGCCGGGCATCAGCAGGTTGACCGGCTTCGGGGCCGCCGCCTTCACCACCGCGGCGATCTGCTCGCGGGTGCGGATGCCGGGCGCGTAGAGGCAGTCGGCGCCGGCCGCCGCATAGGCCTTGAGCCGCTGGACGGTTTCGTCGAGATCGGGCCGGCCGACCAGGAAGCATTCGGCGCGGCCGGTGAGCAGCACATCGCCGCCCGCCTGGTCGATGGCCGCGCGCGCCGCCTTGATGCGCGCCACCGCCAGATCGAGGTCGTAGAGCGGCTTCTCCTTGTCCCCGGTCGAATCCTCGATCGACAGGCCAGCCACGCCGGTACCCACGCACAGCCGCACGCTCTCGGCGACGCCGTCAGGCTCGTGCGCGTAGCCGCCCTCGAAATCGGCGTTCACCGGCAGGTCGCTGGCGGCAACGATCTCGGCGATATGGGCGAGCATCGCATCGCGCGGCACCGCCGCATCAGGCAGTCCCCGGGAAAAGGCGACGCCCGCACTGGTCGTGGCGAGTGCTTGGAATCCCAGATGCTGCAGATAGCGCGCGGTGCCGATGTCCCACGGATTGGGGATGACGAAGCATCCGGCTTGGTGGAGCGTGCGGAAAGTGCGGCGTTTGTCGGCGGTGCTGGGCATGGCGGGACAATCGTCAGTAGCATCTCGAAGCGCTTCGGTGCGTTCTATCCTTTCTTCCACGCCTTGCAATCCCGGCGGACGAAATCCGCCGTTTTCTCGACCGCCGAACGCAGCCAACTGCGCTTGCGATCGCCGAGGTCGTGTTCGATGGCGGCGCGCCGATCGGCTGAGCCCAGGTGGATCGCCGCCAAGTCACGACCCATCGCGCGCAGCATCTTCCTGCTCGTCAAGACGAACGGGTCGTCTGCCGCCTCGATCTTGCGATTGTTCGGCGACAACCGGCGGGTCGCGATGTTGCCGGTCAGCGCGAGCCAGGGGTCGGGCGCACGGAAGCGTCCGGTGGCGATCCGATGACATTGCAGCGCCCCGCTGCCGCGGCCGTTGGCGCGCGTCCATGCCGACGGCACCATCGCCTTTGCCTCGCGCACAATCGGTGCGCCGTGCCATTGGCCGATCCCGACCCAGCGCGGACGACCCAGACTTCCGGCTCCGGCCGTGCGCGGGCGGATGGTCATCTTGATCCTGCGATCCGGCATCGCGGCGGCGAGCATTTTCACGTAGTGCGTCGGCGGCGGCGTATCGCCGGCTGCGAGCGTGTCCATCTTGTGCCAGAAATCCGCCCGCTCCTTGTCCCTAACGACCACGAGGTTGCGCAGCCAGGCATAGTCGTGGTCGAGAACGATGGGATACGATTTCGCCAAGCCTCGCGTGTAACCCTTGAGCAGCTGCGCGCAAATAGCGTCGGGGGTGTCGGCGCCGGGGCATCCGAGCACGGCGCTGGTCGCGAGCCGCACCAGATCGAGCACATAGGGCATTTCTGCCGCCTCATCGAAGTCGTTGACGCCCCAAACCAGGCGACCGTCGGCGTCGCGCCAGGTCCCGAAATTTTCCAGATGGAGATCGCCGACGGCCAGCACCGACGGCGCCCCGGCAAGCTCCGGGCACACGTCGAGGATCGTTTCAGCCCATCGCCAGTAGGTCGCGCGCAGGAACGGGAACGGGCCGTCCGCCATCTTCTTGTGCTTTGCGCCCAAATCTTCCTCGACGATCTCTTTGCCGAGCTGGGCTCGCAGCCATTTTTCATAGGCTCGGGTCGATTCAGTGATGGCTATTGACGCCATGTCGTCCCTCGCTGGTCTGCTATCTCATGGGGGCAGGACAAACCGATTTATATCGTGATCTCGGCGGTGTAAGGTGAAATTAGTGCCGCTACCATCCGTCCGAAAAAGATGGGGCGTGGGCACATCGCTCTTGAGGGAGGGCCCGCCATGCCGTCGTTCGAAGATCAAGCCACCAATCGTCGCAAGTTCCTGCAATTCCTCGCCGCCAGTCCGTTGTGGGCCGCCGGCGGCGTCTCGGCCTTCGCGGGCGATGGACCCAAGTCCGGCACCAAGCTGCCCGATCCGCTGATGTGGGCGCCGCTCAAGACCGAAGACCTGATCAAGTCACCCAAGGAAGCGATCAACGTCTTCGATTTCGAGCCGGTCATGCGCGCGAAAGTTCCGCCGGCGCATTTCGGCTACATGGCCTCCGGCATCGACGACGAGGTGACGTTGCGCAGGAATCGCGAAGATTTTCTGAAATTCGTGCTGCGCCCACGCCGGCTGGTCGACGTCAGCAAGGTCGACATGAGCGTCGACATCCTCGGCGTGAAATACAACACCCCGATCGTGGTCGCGCCGATCGGCGGGCAGAAGGCCTTCCACGAGGAGGGCGAGGTCGCCACCGCCAGGGCGGCAAAGGTCGGCAACCATTTGCAGATTCTCTCGACCGCCACCACCAGCTCGCCCGAGGACGTCACCGCCGCGCGCGGCGCCCCGATCTGGTACCAGCTCTACGCCACCAACAAGTGGGACGTCGCCAAGGCCTTCGTGACCCGCGCCGAGAAGGCCGGATGCCCGGTGGTCGCGGTGACGATCGATCGCAGCGGCGGCCGTAATCAGGAGACTCTGTTCCGGCTGCGGCCGACCGACACGCGCGACTGCAACTCCTGCCACGACCGCTCCAGCCTGCAGGCGAACCTCGCCCGCCGGTCCATGTACCAGGGGGTCGACATTTCCGGGCTGACCAACACCCAGTCCTCCGCCATGACCTGGGATTTCTTCAAGCGGCTGCGCGAGGTCACCAAGATGAAGATCGTGCTCAAAGGCGTCCTCGCCTGGGAGGACGCGGTGCTCGCCGCCGACGCCGGCATGGACGGCATCATCGTCTCCAACCACGGCGCGCGCAGCGAGGATTCGGGGCGCTCGACCATCGACGCGCTGCCGGAGATCGTCGAGGCCGTGAAGGGCCGCATGCCGATCCTGGTCGACAGCGGATTCCGCCGCGGCTCCGACATCGTCAAGGCGCTGTGCATGGGCGCCACCGCCGTGTGCGTCGGCCGGCCCTATGCCTGGGGGCTGGGCGCCTTCGGCCAGCCGGGCGTCGAGCGCGTGCTCGAGCTGCTACGGATCGAGACCTACGCGATGATGCAGCAGGTCGGCGCGCCAAACGTCAAGGCGCTGGTGCCGGCGATGGTGAAAAGGGTGTAGGAGGGACGAACGGTTCGAAATTTCGCATAAATTCCGCATCCTTCGACACGAACTTTTGATCGAAGTTCGTGCGGGCGCGCGCCCGAGCGCCGCGACCCTGTGTATGATCGAGGAAATATGACAATGCTGGAGGCTCGGATGACATCGCTCTCCGTCAAGCTGGTCCTGTCGGTTGCAGGGCTCGCCGTATTGCTCGCCTCGCCGGTCAATGCGGCGGAGCGCAAGAAGGAACGCCAATACGTCTCGCCCAATCCGGCCTGGAGCACGACGAGCAGGAATGCGAAGTCATCCAATACCGTGACCTTCAGCACCTACGTGCTTGGCGCCGATCCCGATCCGCGCATCCGCCATGGCATCATGCAGGATATCGGCTCGAAGTTCGGCGGCGGCCCCGATTGAGACGCGCCCGCCTTGCGAGGCGCTAGGGAGCCCGGGATCGCGTCCCGGGCTTCTTGCTTGTGGGCCGGGACAGCATTTGATTTTCGCATCCCGATCGGTTGAACTCGCGCGCGATGAACGCGCCTCAACCGGGATCTCCGGCAGGCGTCTCGACGGCACGGGTGGGCTGGAAATGCTGCGACAGATCGCGCTCGGAGGATCGATCAGCCTGCTCAATTTCGCCATCCACGCGATCCTGGTGTCGAGGGTTGTCGTGGCGGCGCACCGGGCGGTCCGGGCAACCGCAAGGATGCCGCCGCCGCGCCGCCTGGTCGTGGTCACCGGCACCACGGCCACGGTGTTGATGTTCGGCCATGTCGCCGAGGTGGGAGTCTGGGCGATCTTCTATGCGGTTGCCGGCGTTGCGCCGACCGCCGAGCCGTTCTATTTCGCCTTCGTCAATTACACCACGCTCGGTTACGGGGACGTGGTGCCGTCCGCCGAGTGGCGACTGATCGGGCCCATCACCGCCATGAACGGCGTGCTGTTGTTCGGCTGGTCCACCGCCGTGCTGTTCGATGTGATCCGCACCGTCGGAGAAACGCTGCGGCGCCGGCCGCCGGGCGCCGATTGACGCCGGCAGTCCGCTGTCGACAATGGAGCAGCGGGAAAAGCACGAGAGGAAGCACCATGCTCAGGACCATCGCGGCCTTCGACCGCATCGGCGAGGAGAACGCCTTCGCGGTGCTCGCCCGCGCCACCCAGCTCGCCGCCCAAGGCCGCGACATCATCAATCTCGGCATCGGCCAGCCCGACTTCCGCACCCCGGAATTCATTGTCGAGGCGGCGGTGAAGGCGCTGCGCGACGGCCACCACGGCTACACGCCGGCCGTCGGCATCCTGCCGCTGCGCGAGGCGGTGGCGGCCGACCTCCACAAGCGCTTCAAGGTGAGCGTCTCGCCCGACGAGGTGATGATCATGCCGGGCGGCAAGCCGACCATGTTCATGTCGATCCTGATGTTCGGCGAGCCCGGCGCCGACATTCTCTATCCCGATCCCGGCTTTCCGATCTACCGCTCGATGATCGAATATACCGGCGCGCGGCCGATCCCGGTGCCGATCCGCGAGGAGAACAATTTTGCGTTCTCGGCCGAGGAGACGCTCGAGCTGATCACGCCGCAGACGCGGCTCCTCATCGTCAACTCGCCCGCCAACCCGACCGGCGGCGTCACCGGCAAGTCGGAAGTCGACAAGCTGGTCGCCGGCCTGGAAAGATTTCCCGATGTGGCGGTGATGTCGGACGAGATCTACGACCACATGGTCTATGACGGCGAGAGGCACGTGTGCCTGCTCTCCTACCCGTCGATCCGCGACCGCCTCATCCTGCTCAACGGCTGGTCGAAGACCTACGCCATGACTGGTTGGCGGCTGGGCTATGCGATCTGGCCCGGCAAGCTCTACGACTATGCGCGGAAGCTCGCGGTGAACCTGCATTCCTGCGTCAACGCCTCGGCGCAATATGCCGGCTTGGCCGCGCTGAAGGGTCCGCAGGACGAAGTTCACAAGATGGTTACCGAGTTCGACAAGCGGCGGGCGGTCGTGGTTGAGGGCTTGAACCGGCTGCCGGGGGTGAGCTGCGCCACGCCGAAGGGCGCGTTCTACGCCTTCCCGAACGTCAAGCGCACCGGCTGGAAGGCGAAGGCGTTGGCATCCTCGCTGCTCGAAGACGCCGGCGTCGCCATCATCGGCGGGCCCGACTTCGGCATCCTGGCCGAAGGCTATGTGCGGCTGTCCTACGCCAACTCGACCGAGAACATCCTCAAGGCGCTCGATCGCATGGGTGAGTTCTTGGCGAGCCGCAAGGCGGCGTAGGGACCGCTCGTCATTCCGGGTCGCGGGCGAAACGGCGCCCCTTGTCGGGCGCACGCTCCCACTCCACCGGCGCGACGAACCTTAAATCCTGCACCGGCGGCGGGATCGGGATCCCCTCCCGCTTGAGCGCGTCCCAAAGCGCAAGCCGCACGTCGCTCTTCACATTGGTCGATCCTGCGATCGGATCCCTGATCCAGAACCGGAGCGAGAAGTCGAGCGACTTCGAGCCGAAGGCGAGGAAATGACAAACGGGAGCCGGGTCGGCGAGCACGCGCGGCACGATCGCTGCCGCCTCAACCGCCACGCGTTGCACGATGTGCGGATCGGCCACCACATCGACGCCGAACTCGACCGTGAGCCGCACATCGTCTTTGGTATAGGACCAGTTGATCACCCGCTGGGTGACAAAATCCTCGTTCGGGATCAGGTACTCGCGCCCGTCGCGCGACACCACCGAAGTGTAGCGCGCGCCCATCGTGTCGACCCAGCCGTAGGTCTCGCCCAGCGAGATGACGTCGCCCGGCTTGATCGACTTGTCGGCCAGCAGGATGATTCCGCTCACGAGGTTGGACACGATCTTCTGCAGGCCGAAGCCGAGGCCGACGCCGACCGCGCCCGAGAACAAAGCCAGCGCCGAGAAATCGATGCCGACCGAGCCGAGCACGGCCAGAACCGCGAACGTGATCAGCCCGATGCGGATCAGCTTGCCGAGCAGGACCTGGATCGACGGGGTGAGGTCCTTGAAGCCGCGCACCCTGGTGTCGAAAAAATTGCCCGCCGAGGTCGCGATCCAAAGCGCGAGCAGAAGCAGCGCCGTGGTCTTGAGCACGAGCAGCGCGCTGATGCGCAAGCCGCCGATCACGACGGCGGCGGAATCGAGCGCGTCGCGCACCGGCTCGATCAGGCCGAGAATGTTGAGCGCCGCGATCGCCCAGGCCGACACCGCGACCACGCGGTTGACCAGCCGATTGTGGATCAGGCTCGCCAGCACCGCGATCACGATCCAGGCGGTGCCGAGGCTCAAGGCGACGTCGAGCAGATGGAAGCGGCCCGGCAGCGTCGCCGCCTGCATGGCCGCGCGCGCGACGAGAATGAGCAGGACGCCGAGGAAAAAGCCCAGATTGTCGATGAGCGCGCGCGCGGCGAGCCGCAGATGGACCGGCCATCCCATGGTGAGCGAGACCAGATCGATGCGCTTGCGCACCAATACCGCAATGCCCCAGCCGATGCCGGCGGCGAGCAGGATCAGCGCGAGCTGGATCGGCACCCAGATCGTGGTGAATTGCGCGGCCAGGGCCTTTGCCGTCTGGACCAGCAGCTGCAGTGTCTCGTCGAGCTCTTCCATCCTCGCGTCCCGGCCGCCCGAGCAGTGTGCCGCCGACATAAGACGTGATTCGGCCGCCATTGGCACGGTCGTTGAGTCGGGTGATGACCGGGTGGTAATGGATATCCGCCAGCCTGACAGGGGAGTAGATCATGACCGAGCGCGGGCTTTCCGAAGAACAGCGCCTGATGCGGCAGAGCTGCCGCGACTTCGTCGACGACGTGGTAATTCCGTTCATTCGCGGCAATTGGCAGCGCGAATGGAGCATGGTGCCCGAAGCGCGCCTGCCGCCGGAAATCCTCGAAGGCGCGCAGAAGGTCGGCATCCGCGCGCTCGGCGTGCCGGAAGAGTTCGGCGGCCTCGAGCTCGACAAGGCGACCGAGACGCAGACCTTCGCGCTCATCGCCGAGGAGATCGCGCGCGGCGATTCCGGGCTGTCCGACAAGCTGGTGCAGATCTGGAAAGTGTCGGTGCTGCTGCGCAACCTCGCGCCGCGGCACCTGCAGGAGCGCTGGTTCCCGCGCATCGTCGATGACCCGCAGTTCCTGCTCGCGCATTGCTTGAGCGAGCCGCGCGGCGCCTCCGACCGGTGGCTCCCTTACAACGTGCCGGAAGCGGCGATGCAGACCCGCGCGGTGAAGAAGAATGGCGAATGGATCATCAACGGGCGGAAGCAGTTCATCTCGAACGGCTATGACGCCGGCCTGTTCGTGGTCTATGCCAATACCAACCCGAAGGTCGGCATGCTGCAGGGCACGTCGAGCTTCCTGGTGCCGCGCGACACGCCGGGCCTCACCATCGCGCGCTGCAACGAGACGCTGGGCTGCCGGTTCATGAACAACGGCGAGCTGGTGTTCGAGGACATGCGGGTGCCGGAAGACCACCTGCTGGCCGAAGGCAACGCGCTCGGCCGCGCAGGCGTCTATTTCCAGCCCGGCAAGATCATCCAGGCGGCGAAGAATCTCGGCGTCGGCGTGCGCGCCTTCGAGGTCACCTCCGACTACGTGCAGAATTACGTGCAGGGCGGCCGGATTCTGATCAAGCATCAGGCGGTGGCGGTGCGGCTCGCCGACATGGCGACCAAGATCGAGGCGGTGCGCGCGCTCACCCGCCGCGCCGCCGAGGCGGTCGACGACAAGGCACCCGAGGCCGAGACGCTCTGCAACATGGCCAAGGTGTTCGCGTCGGAAGAGATCTTGAAGGTCGCCCAGCACGCGGTCGAATTGCACGGCGGCAACGGCATGATGCTCGATTTCGGCGTCGAGAAGCTGTTGCGCGACGCCGCCATCTTCCCGCACATGGACGGCACCGTCGACGTGTCCCGCTTCAAGATCGTCAAATCGATGTTCCCGGACACCGCCGGCAAATATGCCGGGCCGGAGTAGGGTGGGCAAAGGCGCGCGACACCGCATCAAAACGGAAGGCCGGATTACGCGCCTTTGCCCACCCTACAGAGGCGTGCCGTCTGTCACCCCTTCTGCGTCATCCGGAATCCAACGAGCACGATCGCGAAGCCCGCAAGCTGCGCCAGGCTCGGGACCTCGCCGAGCGCGAGGAAGCCGATCAGCAGCGTGAATCCCGGCACCAGCGAAGGGAACACCGCGGCGCGGCCGGCGCCCAGCAGCACCACCGAGCGGGTGAACAGATAGGTCGAGAGGGCGCCGGCGAAGATGCCCTGCACAACCAGCTGCAAGAGATTTTGGTAAGGCCCGAGCCCGATCATCCGCTCGAATCCGACGACGAGCCAGTGGATCGGCAGATCGACCAGCGACACCACGCTGATGATCGCGACCGCCCGCGTCGGCGCGATCCGCCAGCGCCGCAGCAGCGTGCTGAACACCGCGAACATCAGCCCCGCCGCCGCGAACGCCAGATCGCCGAGGAGGCCGTGCGTTCCGATGGTGGCTAGCGCCTCGCCGCCGATCACCGCGAGGCCGGCGACGATCACCGCCGCCCCGAACGCGCGGTGGGCCGGCAGCTTCTCGCCCAGCACCAGCGTCGCCAGCACGAGCCCGCCGAGCGCCGCGCAGGAGGGCTGGATGACCCCGCCGTGGCCGAGCGGCACCAGCAAGAAGCCCGAATAGCTCAGGATCGTGAACAACGGCCCGACGAACAGCGTCAGGGTCACCGCCTTGGTCCAGCCGACGCCGCCGAGATCGGCCAGGCCGTCGCGGGCGACCAGCGGCAGAAACGCCAATCCCGCCCAGACGTAACGGTGCAAGGCGAGGTCCGCCGGCGAGAACCCGACGGCGATGCCATGGCGCGCCGCGGCGAAGCCGGCAGCCCAGAACAGCGCCGCGCCCGCCCCGCAGGCGATGCCGACGGCGGTTGCCGGCAGTCGCGGCGCGGGAGCCGGGGGTTCGGAGGGCGCTCTCAAAGCAAAGCCTTTCGCAGCTCGACCCCATACGCGCCGCGCGCCGCGCGCGCCACCGCGATCCTGGTTCGCATGGCTGTATTGCGCAGTGTCATGTTTCGCCCCCGATGGATCGCGGTCCAATCACGCGCGAGATTGATAATTAGCAGTTGCCGCGCGGCGTCGGTCCATTTCCAATGGGTTCTCAAGGATTCGCCCATGGCCTCCCTCGATTCCGTCAGCGTCGCCATCCTGCTCGGCACGCTCCTGGTGCTAGCCGGCATCCTGTCGAGCCTGGTGGCGATGCGCTTCGGCGCCCCGCTGCTGCTGGTGTTCCTGATCGTGGGCATGCTGGCGGGCGAGGCCGGTCCGGGCGGGATCAAGTTCGACGACGTGCGCACGACCTACATGGTCGGCTCGATCGCGCTCGCGCTGATCCTGTTCGACGGCGGTCTGCGCACGCGCTTTGCCACCTTTCGCAGCGTGCTCGGCCCCTCGGTGACCTTGGCGACCGTCGGTGTGCTGCTGACCGCGGCGCTCACCGCGCCGGTCGCCAAATACGCGCTCGGCATGAACTGGATCGAGGCGCTGCTGGTCGGGGCGGTCGTGGCCTCGACCGATGCCGCGGCGGTGTTCTTTCTGGTCCATGCCCGCGGCCTGCGGCTGCGGCCGCGGGTCGGGGCGACGCTCGAGGTCGAATCCGGCAGCAACGATCCGTTCGCGGTGCTGCTGACCCTCCTGCTGGTCGAGTTTCTCTCGGTCGGCGATCGGTCGTGGCAACACGTGCTGGCGGTTCTCGCCGAGCAGGCGGTTCTCGGCACGATCATCGGCATTCTCGGTGGGCGGGCGATCGTCCTCGTGCTCAACCGGCTCAACCTCGCGCAGGGCCTGCACGCGCCGTTCGTGACCACCAGCGCGCTCGTCATCTTCGGGCTGGCCTCGTCGCTGCATGCCTCGGGCTTTCTCGCCGTCTATCTCGCCGGCCTGGTGGTCGGCAACCGGCCGACGCGCGCCCACAACACCGTGGTGGTCTTCCTCGACGCGGTGACCTGGCTCGCGCAAATCGTGATGTTCGTGCTGCTCGGGCTCTTGGTCTGGCCGCAACGGCTCCTCGACAGCGTCTGGCCGGCGCTCGCGGTCGCGGTCATGCTCATGTTCATTGCCCGTCCGGTTGCGGTGTTCCTGTGCCTGGCGCCGTTTCGATTTGCTGGGCGGGAGAAGGCGTTCATCTCCTGGGTCGGGCTGCGCGGCGCGGTCGGCATCTTCCTCGCATCGATCCCATTGCTGGTGGGCCTGCCGAACGCCCACCTCTATTTCGACATTGCCTTCGTGGTGGTGCTGACCTCGCTGTTGATCCAGGGCTGGACCATCGCCTGGGCGGCGCGGCGCCTGCACATCGCGCTGCCGCGCCACGATCCATTGCCGCGCCGGGTCGAGCTCGACCTGCCGGGCCAGCTCGAGCAGGAGATCGTCGGCTATCCGGTCGCGGCCAACAGTCCCTATCTGCGCCGCGGCCTGCTGCCGTCCTGGGCACGGCCGACCTTGGTGGTGCGCGACGAGAAAATCCTCAGCCCGGGCGAAGCCGAGCCGGTGCGGCAGGGCGACTACGTCTACCTGCTGGCGCCGCCCGAGAAGGCGCAGGCGCTCGACCGCTTCTTCGTCGACATGCCGCCGCCGGCCGCGCCCGATCCGCGCCTGCTCGGCGATTTCTTCGTGTCCGGCGACGTGACGCTCGGCGCGCTCGGGGAAATTTACGGAATCACGATCGGGGACGACGCCGCTGTGTCGCTGGCGGATCATTTTGCCGCGCGGCTCAAGCGCGCGCCGCGACAGGGCGACGTGTTGCCGCTCGGAGCCATCGCGCTGGTCGCGCACCGGGTCGCGAACGGCCGTGTGACCAGCATCGGCCTGCGGCTGGCGGAGGAGGAGGAGCCCGTCGAAGGACCGGCGACGTTGATGGGGCGGCTGCGAAAGCTCGTGCGCCGCGTTCTGGCGAAGCTCGGATGACAATCATTAAATCGGCCGGCGCAGGATCGGAATCGGGCCGACCGCGCTGTCGGTGATAACGGCGTCGACGCCGAACACCGCGGCGATCCGCTCGGGCGTGAGCACCTCGCGCGGCGCGCCGTCGGCGACCAGGCGCCCGCGATCCATCATCACCACCCGGTCGGCGAAGCGGGCGGCGAGCGTGAGGTCGTGCACGATCGCCAGCACCGCGCCGCCGTCATGGGCGGCGCGCGCCAACAGATCCATCACCACCAGCTGGTGGCGCGGGTCGAGCGACAGGGTCGGCTCGTCGGCCAGCAGGATCGGCGCTTGCGTCGCCAGCGCGCGGGCGAGCGCCACCCGCGCGCGCTCGCCGCCCGACAAGGTGGTGACCGGGCGCGCCGCCCACGGCTCGACCGCGGTGGCGGCGAGCGCCCGGCCGACCGCGGCGCGGTCGGCATCGGAGAGCGGCGAGAACGCGTCGGCATGGGGATGGCGTCCCAACGCGACCACGGCGGCGACGCTCATCGGCCAATGGAAGACGTGGCCCTGCGGCAGATAGGCGACGTGGCGCGCGCGCTCGTGCACCGACAACGTAGCGAGCGCGCGGCCCGCGAGCGCGATGCGGCCTTCGGCCGGCAGCAGGCCGGCGAGCGCCCGCATCAGCGTGGTCTTGCCGGCGCCGTTGGGGCCAAGCAGCGCGACGAACTCGCCGGCCTTGAGATCGAGCGTGGCTCGATCGACGATGAGCGTGCCGGTGAGATGCACCGAGACATCGACGGCGCTCAGCACCGGTTTGGCGGCGGCACCCGCGTTCACGACGGCGCCCCTTCGAGCAGCCGGCGCTCGGAAAAGATCATCGCCAGAAAGAACGGCACGCCGATCAGCGCGGTGACCACGCCGACGCGCAACTCGTCGGCCGCCGGCAGCGCGCGGACCGCGATGTCGGCGACCGTCAACAGCGCCGCGCCGGCAAGCGCGCCCGGCAGCAGCACGCGCGCCGGATCGGAGCCGACCGCCCGCCGCACCAGATGCGGCGCCACCAGCCCGACGAAGCCGATCGAGCCGGCGACCGCCACGGCGGCGCCGACGCCGAGCGCAACCCCGACCACGACCATCAGCCGAACCCGGCCGAGATCGACGCCGAGCGACGCCGCCGCGTCCTCGCCCAAGGTGAGCGCGCGGAAGGCGCGCGCGTTCGCCGCCAGCAGCACCCAGCTGGCGAGACAGAACGGCGCCGCGATGAGGAGATGATCGGTGCTGCGATCCTCGAGCGAGCCGAGCAGCCAGAACGCGATCTCGAGCGCCGCGTAGGGATTCGGCGCCAGGTTGAGGATCAGCGCGGTCATGGCGCCGGCAAAGCTCGCGAACGCGAGCCCCGCCAGCAGCGTCACCGTCAGCGTGGCGCGCCGGCCGGCGATGGCGACGAGGCCGCCGATCGAGACGAGCGCGCCGGCGATGCCGGCGAGCGGCACCGCCAGCGAGGTCGCGCTGGCGAACGAGAAGGCGATCATGAACGAGGCCGCCGCCGCTGCCGCCTGCGGCGCGCCGAACAAGGCCGGCTCGGCCAGCGGGTTGCGCAGCAGCCCCTGCAAGGCGGCGCCGGACAACCCCAGCGTCGCGCCGATCAGCAGCGCCAGCAGCGTGCGCGGCAGCCGGATCTCGCGCACGATGATGCCGGCCGGCCCCTCGCCGTCGATCAGCCCGGCGAGCGCGGCCCGGGGCGACAGCCCTGCCGGTCCGACCATGAGCGAGAGGACCGCGAGCACGAGGATCAGCGCGACCAGCGCTGTCTCGAGACGCCAACCGCTTCGCCGCGCCATGTCCATCGCGTCCGCCTCCGGCCGCCCTTCCTACAGACTTCCGGCTTGCGGTGAAACGGGATTGAGCGGCACCATTCCGCAGGAGTGATGCGATTGAGCGTTGCGATGCCGCTGACCCCCACCCCAACCCTCCCCCTTTCAGGGGGAGGGCATAGGCGGCCTTCGGCCGCCGTCCTTAAGCACTTAGAACGCCGATGCGAAGCATCGGCTATGCCGAGTTCGCTGCACGTCCGTGGCGCACGGGCGGGAGGGCGCCGCCGCAGGCGCGTCGCGTCGTGTCCGGGAAAGCGGCGCCGCAAGCTCTTTCCTCCCCCTGAAAGGGGGAGGAAGAAGGTGGGGGTCGTCACGCAAATGCTGGCGTTGGTGATTGCGCTCGTTGGCGCATTCGACGTGTGCGCTGCCGATATCCCCCGCCGCGTGGTGTCGTTCAACATCTGCGCCGATCAGCTGGTGGTCGCGCTCGCCGACCCCGCCCAGATCGCCGGCCTCTCGCCTTATGCGACCGATCCGACCTTGTCGGCGGTGGCCGACGAGGCGCGGGCGTTTCGCCGCATCCAGTGGCACGCCGAGTCGACGATCCCGCTCGACCCCGATCTGGTGCTGGTCGGCCCGCGCGATCGTTCGGTGACGCAGCGGCTGCTCACCGCGCTCGGCTTCCGCGTCGTCGAGGTCGATTTCGTCAGCACGATCGCGGCGGCGCGCGAGCAGATCCGGCAGGTCGCCGCGCTGCTCGGCCAGCCGCAGCGCGGCGAGGCGCTATTGGCGCGGCTCGATGCCGCCCGCCGCCGGTTGGCCGCGGCACCGCGGCCCGACGCTTCGACCGCGCTGCTGGTCGGACATTCGGGCTACACCGAAGGTCCGGCCAGCTTGACCGCCGCGCTGATGGCCGAGGCCGGGCTCAAGCCGCCGCCGGGGGCGCCTGCCGGCATCGGCGGCTACCTGTCGCTCGAAAGCCTGGTGATGATGCGGCCAGATCTGCTGGTCCAGCACAACATCCTCGAGCAGCCGCGCGACCAGGGCTCGGTCTACCTGACCCATCCGGCGCTGCGGGCGCTCTACCCGCCGTCGCGGCGGATCGAGTTGCCCGGCCGTTACACCTTGTGCGGCGGGCCGGCGCTGGTCGCGGGCCTCGATCATCTCGCCGATGCTTTGACCAAGTTGGCAGCGCCAGGGCGGTGAGGCCTCAAGCCGCGCGCAGCGTGAAATCGACGTGGACGGCGTCGAAGGGGAATACGATGCGGCCGTCCTCGATCCTGTCGAGCAGGCCGGCATCGAGCAGCGCGTGCACGTGGCCGTGCACCGCCTTGACGTCGCGGCCCACTCGGCGCGCAACCTCACGCATCGTCAGCGGCCCTTGCCCGGCCATGGTCTTGAGCAGTTCCCATCTTTTCGCCGTGAGCACCCTCCACAACAATTCGGGGGTGGCGAAGCTGATGCGGGCGCGCTGCCTTCTGCCCTTGAATGCCTCCAACGCGCGGCGCTTCACGTCTTGCGCGGATGCGACCTCCAGCGTCACGGTCTTCATGTTCGCAACCTCCACGATTCGACGTCCACCCAGAAGTCGGACATCACCGGAAGTGTTGTCAATTGCTCCAACAGGTGACCGTACGATGATCGCCACTGATGTATTGACAATGTCATTACATGACCGTAAGTAGGGGCCCTGCAACAATGGAGCAATGCGATGGCACAAGCTGCTCGGGCTGAGCGCCGGCGCGGGCGGGCCGTAGCCCGCAAGGACGACGTGATCCAAATCCGGGCCTCGGCCCACACCAAGGCAATCCTGAATCGGGCCGCATCTCTGCGGGGACAGAAGCTTTCGGAGTTCATGCTGGACAGCGCCCGTCGGCAAGCCGAGGAGACAATCCTCGAGCAGCGCAGCTTTTTCCTCGATCCCGAGGCCCACGAGAAATTTCTGGCAATGCTCGACACCCCGGCTAGGCCGTCTAAGGAATTGCGCGCACTCATGAAGCGCAAGCCGTCCTGGCAGCGCTGATGTCCGAAGATGATTCGGGCGACCAACGGCAATCGAGGCGGGTAGCCCGCGTTCGACGTCCGGAGCGCTTGAGTGGCCAGCATGATCTTTCCGGGTTCCAAAATGGGAAACACGCTTCGCTCGACGATTGGCTGCGGAATCGCGCGCTTGCCAGTGAGGGACTGTCGGCAAGGACCTATGTGATCTGCGACGCCGATGCGCCTGCTCGAGTCGTGGGCTACTACGCGATTTCGACCGCAATGGAGCAACGAGTTGCGTTGCCGAGCGCAAAATTGCGGCGAGCGATGCCCGAGCAAGTCCCATTGCTGCTGATCGGCCGTCTTGCGGTTGATCGCGCCTTCCAGGGCCTTGGTCTCGGCAGCGAGTTGCTATCCGATGCGTTGCGACGCTGCCTGTCCGCCTCGGAAATTGCCGGCGCACGAGGCGTGGTTGCTCATGCTATCGATGATGATGCGGTCCACTTCTATCAGCGGCACGGCTTTATGCTCTCGCCGCTCGGTGAACGTGTCATGCTGCTGCCGATCGAAACGGTGCGGGCTTTGTTCGAGGATTGAATTCGGTTGCGAATGCGGCAGTGACCCCAATTACGTCAGGCCCCGACCGGCTGCCCACGCCGCGATGATGCCGGCGAGCGCGTCGAGCCCGTCGGTCAGAGCGGCGGGGCCGGGCTGCAGGATCAGCGGCGACTTGATCTCGCGCAGCCAGCCGTCGCGCACCGCCGGGATCTCCGCAAAGCCCGGCCGCGCGGCGAGCTTCGCCGGCACGAATTTCTTGCCGCACCAGGAGCCGACGATGATGTCGGGCGCCGCCGCGATCAGCTCCTGCGGCGACACGATGCGATCTTTCGCGTTCTTGCGCTTGGACAGCTCGGGAAACACCTCGATGCCGCCGGCGATCTCGATCAACTCCGTCACCCAGCGGATGCCCGAGATCATCGGCTCGTCCCATTCCTCGAAATAGACCCGCGGGTGGCGTTCGAGCAGCGCGGCGCGGGCGCGCACCTCCTTCAGCCGCCGCTCCAGTGTAACCGCGAGCATGTCGGCCTTGAGCGTGACGCCGGTGAGCGCGCCGAGCGTGCGGATCATGGCGAGAATGCCGGCGACGTCGCGCTGGTTGAAGGCGTGCACCGCCACATTGCGGCGGATCAGCTCGGCGACGAGGTCGGCCTGCAGATCGGAGAAGGTGAGAACCAGGTCGGGCTCGAGCGCGAGGATTTTCTCGAAATCGGCCGAGATGAAGGCGGAAACCCGCGGCTTCTCGCGGCGCACCCGCGCCGGCCGCACCGCGTAGCCCGACACGCCGACAATGCGATGCTCCTCGCCGAGGAGGTAGAGCGTCTCCACGGTCTCTTCGGTGAGGCAGACGATGCGTTCAGGCGGGAACATGAGGCCCAATTGTCGACTGAGTTTTTTTGCGCGGACGGATCGAAAGAGGCGCTCATCGGTGAGGGCCGGCATTCTCCTGATGACCGCCTCCCAGCACGAGCGTGCACCCATCGGGCCGCATCGGCAAGGCGCCACCCGGGTGCAGCCTATTCGGCGGCGACCATACCGAGCGCCAAGTCGGGATTTGTGTAGGCTGTCGCTCCCTCAACCCATCCCAACGCGCTTGTGCGTTAATTCATGTCGTGAGCGCTTTGCGGTGTGAGCAGGGACAGCGCGCATCTCTCCGAGGGCTCTTGCGCGGTCGCGCGGCATTTGCGGAGAACCTTAGTGATTGCCGCGTCGAGACTTGCGGCTGTCACTCCGCCGGCGAATCTTGCCTTGCGCGTGCCGCTGCGCGATATTGCGTCGTCGCCGAGAAGGGCGCTGATTCGGACGTCGCCCGTGACCTGGAGGAGGATAGCCGTGTCGAAGCTTGCTTGGATCTTCATGCTTGCCATGCTCGCGGCCGTGCCCGCAACGGCGGAGACCGCGATTCCCGACCTGCGCGGCACCTGGACCGGCGAAAGCGAATCGATCATCTTGGGGGTCGGTAATCCGCACCATGCCGCCACGCCGTCGGCCGAGCCGCGGTTGTCCAGCGTCGCGTTCACGATGACCATCGACAAGCAGGACGGTCGCCGGTTTTCCGGGACGTTTTCGTCGGCACGGAGCAGCGAGAAGATCGTCGCCGTCGTGTCGCGCTCCGGTACCATCCTCCTGGTCGACGATGACGGCTTTAGTTTGGGGACGATGCTGGCGCCCAACCGCATGGAGCTCTGCTATCTTCAGCAGTCGCCGGCCGCGCGCATCGCATCCTGCGCCGAGCTGACCAAGCGGCCATAGAGCATTTTCAGGAAAAGTGGAATCCGGTTTTCCGTCCGAAAATGCGACAACGTAAAGAGTGCGAGAACGGTTTCCGTTTCCATGAAACGCAAACCGTTCTCGCCAGGACCGTCAAGGCGACCCGCTGACGCGCTCCGCCGCAATGGCGTCAATTACGCCATCAGCTCCGCCGTCGCCGCGTCGAGCACCTCGAGACCGCCGGCCGCGGCGACGCGCCCGCCGTCGAGTAGCACCACCGATGTCGCGATGCGTTTCAATTCCGGCGCGTGGTGACTCACATAGACCATCGGCACACGCGTCTCATCCCGCAGCCTTTGCAGATAGGGCAGGATCTCGCGCTTGCGCGCGGCGTCGAGCGAGGCGAGCGGCTCGTCGAGCAGCAAGAGGCGAGGGCGCATCAGCAGCGCGCGGCCGACCGCGACGCGCTGGCGCTCGCCGCCGGAAAGCTTCCCCGGCCGGCGATCGAGCAGGTGGCCGATGTCGAGCAGGCTCACGATCCGCTCCATCTCGGCCGGGTCGCGCGCGAGGGCGCACATGCGCCGGCCATAGTCGAGGTTGGCGGCGACCGAGAGATGGGGAAACAGCCGGCCCTCCTGAAAGACATAGCCGATGCGGCGGCGGTGGGCGGGAACGTCGATGCGCGCGGCGGAATCGAACAGGACGGTATCGTCGAGACTGATACGTCCGCGGTCGGGCGCAATCAGGCCGGCAATCATGTTGGCGAGCGTCGTCTTGCCGGCGCCCGAGGGGCCAAATAGGGCGGTGACGCCGCCCGCGGTCTCGAATCGGACCGCGAGCGAAAAGTCGCCGAGTTGCTTTTCGACCTCGACCGCGAGCATCGTCATTCCCCGTGGAAGCGCGTGCCGGCGCGCCGCGCCAGCCATTCGGCGACGACCAGCGCCAGGAGCGAGATCGCGATCGCGACCAGCACGAGCCGGCCGGCCGCGAGGTCGCCGCCCGGGATCTGGGTGAAGGTGTAGATCGCCGCCGAGATCGTCTGCGTCTCGCCCGGAATGTTGGAGACGAAGGTGATGGTGGCGCCGAACTCGCCGAGCGCCTTGGCGAAGCACAGCACCATGCCGGCGATCAGTCCGGGCAGCGCCAGCGGCAAGGTGACCGTGAGAAAGACCCGCAGCCGGTCGGCGCCCAGCGTCGCCGCCGCGTCTTCGAGCTTGCGGTCGATCGCCTCGATCGCCAGCCGGATCGGGCGCACCAGCAGCGGGAACCCCATCACGCCGCAGGCCAGCGCCGCGCCGGTCCAGCGGAACGAGAATACGATCCCGAAATGATCGGCCAAAAATGCGCCGATCAGTCCGCGGCGTCCGAACGAGATCAGCAGCAGATAGCCGGTCACCACCGGCGGCAAAACCAGCGGCAGGTGCACCAGGCCGTCGAGCAGCGCCTTGCCCCAGAAATCCTTGCGCGCCAGCAGCCAGGCCAACGCCAGGCCGAACGGCAGCGCCACCAGCGTCGCCACGATCGCGATCTTGAGCGAGAGGTGGATCGCGATCCATTCGTCGGGCGAAAGATCGAGCATGCCTCAGGCCGCGCCGCCGATCGGACGAATAATCACGATGTCGGCCTCGCCAAAAATGTAAACCCATACGTCTCGAATACTGTCTTCGCCGCTTGCGATCGCAGGAAGCTCAGGTACTGCACCGCCTCCGGCTTTGCATTCGCCGTCAGCGCCACCGGATAGACGATCGGCGGGTGCGAGTCGGCCGGAAACACGCCCACGATTTTCACGTTCGGCTCGACCTTGGCGTCGGTCTGGTAGACGATGCCGAGCGCCGCTTCCCCGCGCGCCACCAGCGTGAGCGCCGCGCGCACGTTCTCGGTCATGGCGAATTTCGGCGCCGCCGCGGCCCAGGCGCCGAGCTTCTCGAGCGCCGCCTTGGCGTATTTGCCGACCGGCACCGCGCGCACATCGCCGGTGACGATCCGCCCGTCGCCGGCGAGCTTGGCGAGGTCGAAGCCGGGTCCGATCGCCACCTCGCCGATCTTGGAATCCTTCCGTGCGATCAGGACCAGCCGGTTGCCGAGCAGATTGACGCGGGTATCGTCCTTGATGAGATTCTTCTGCGCGCCGTAGTCCATCCAGTCGACGTCGGCGGACACGAACACGTCGGCCGGGGCGCCGTTCTCGATCTGCTTCATCAGCGCCGAGCTCGCCGCGTAGCTGGCGGTGACCTTGATGCCGGTGTTCTTGCTGAAGGCGTCATTGACGTCATCGAGCGCGTTCTTCATCGACGCGGCGCCGAACACCGTGATGCTCAGGTTGAGCGCCAGCGGATGCGCCGGCGCCGCCGCCAGCACGAGAGCAAGCCCGGTGGCGGCGGCAAGCAGGCGGTTGACCATCGTGGCGCTCCTCCAAATGGCAGCAGGCCCGCGCGAGTGCCGCGCCGCGGTTCGGCTGGACCGTTGTCGGGAAGCGACCAACCCGGAAGCGCCGTTCCGGGGCAAGGGCGCGCTTACGGCGCGCCGCGGGTCGCAACGCCATCCTAGCAAGGGTCCTGCCGGTGTCAAAGCGGTCACGCGCACTGCGCGAGATATTGCCAAGCCTGAGACCTCGCCGCAGACTGGGCCGGCCGCAACTGCCGGGGCGCGATCATGGCCGAACCGACGCCGATCGAAGGCGACTACGACTACATCATCGTCGGCGCCGGCTCCGCCGGCTGCGTGCTGGCGAACCGCCTCTCCGCCGATGCCGGCAGCCGCGTGCTCTTGCTGGAAGCCGGCGGCAAGGACAACTGGATCTGGTTCCACATCCCGGTCGGCTACCTGTTCGCGATCGGCAATCCGCGCGCGGACTGGATGTTCAAGACCGAGCCGGAGGCCGGGCTCAACGGCCGCAGCCTCAATTATCCGCGCGGCAAGGTGATCGGCGGCTCCTCGGCGATCAACGCCATGATCTACATGCGCGGCCAGGCCGCCGATTACGACCATTGGCGCCAGCTCGGGCTCACCGGCTGGAGTTTCGGCGACGTGCTGCCGTTCTTCAAGCGGCACGAGCATCATTTTCTCGGGGCGAGCGAGCATCACGCGATCGGCGGCGAGTTGCAGGTGGCGGCGCCGCGCGTGCGCTGGGACATCCTCGATGCCTATTGCCAGGCGGCCGAGCAGGCCGGCATCAAGCGCATTCCGGATTTCAACACCGGCGACAACGAAGGCTCGTGCGCGTTCCACGTCAATCAGCGGCGCGGGCGGCGCTGGTCGGCGGCGCGCGGCTTTCTCAAGCCGGCGCTGAGGCGGCCGAACCTGCGGGTGGAGACCGGCTGCCTGGTCGAAGGCATCGTGTTCGACGGCAAGCGCGCCGCCGGCGTGCGCTGGCGCCAGGACGGCGCGGCGCGATCGGCGCGCTGCCGCGGCGAGGTGATCCTGGCGGCCGGATCGATCGGGTCGGCACAACTGCTGCTGCTGTCCGGCGTCGGCCCAGGCGGGCAGCTGCAGGCGCTCGGCATTCCGCTGGTGCTCGACAAGCCGGGCGTCGGCGAGAACCTGCAGGACCACCTGCAGCTGCGGCTCATCTACAAGGTTTCCGGTGTCACCACGCTCAACGAGACCTATCGCTCGCTCATCGGCCGGGCGCGCATGGGCCTCGATTATGCGCTGTTCCGGCGCGGCCCGCTCACCATGGCGCCTTCGCAGCTCGGGCTGTTCACGCGCTCCGATGCGTCGCGCGAGCGCGCCAACATCCAATTTCACGTCCAGCCCTTGTCGCTCGACCGGTTCGGCGAGCCGCTGCACGAGTTCCCGGCTTTCACGGCGAGCGTGTGCAACGTGCAGCCGACGAGCCGCGGGCACGTGCGATTGCGCTCCACCGATCCCGCCGACAAGCCGGTGATCAGGCCGAATTATCTTTCGACCGACGAGGATCGCCGCGTCGCCGCCGATTCGATCCGCGTGGCGCGGCGGATCGTGGCGCAGCCGGCGCTGGCCCGATACCAGCCGGCCGAGCATCTGCCGGGCACTTCGGTCGGCAATGATGATGCCGCGCTGATCAAGGCGGCGGGCGACATCGGCACCACCATTTTTCATCCCGTGGGCACCGCCAAGATGGGTCGCGACAGCGACCCGATGGCGGTCGTCGACGAGCGGCTGCGGGTGATCGGCCTCGAGCAGCTGCGCGTGGTCGACGCCTCGATCATGCCGACGATCACTTCGGGCAACACCAACGCGCCGACCATGATGATCGCCGAGAAGGGCGCCGCCATGATCCGCGAGGACCGGCGTGTCTAGCAGCGCCTCAAGAACAAGAAGGTGGGGGAGGCCGTGATGCAGTCGGTTCAGCGCGTGAAGGCGATCCTGTTGACGCCGCGCACCGAATGGCTGGTGATCGAGCGCGAGCCGGGGTCGCCGTCCGCTTTGTTCATCAACTATGTGCCGATCCTGGCCGCGGTCCCGGCGATGGGACGCTTTGTCGGTCAATCGCTGATCGGCGGCTACACCCCGATCGTTTCAGGCCTATTGCGGGCAGTCATCGCCTATGCGGTGACGTTCGCCGTCGTCTACCTGATCGCGTGCGTGATCGACCTTCTGGCTCCGAGGTTCGGTGCACAAAAGAATTTTCAGAATGCGCTCAAGCTTTCGGTCTATTCCCACACGCCGGCCTGGCTCGCCGGCATCTTCCTGCTCATCCCGGGGCTGAACTTCCTCACGATCCTCGGGCTCTATGGCATCTATCTGCTGTGGATCGGGCTGCCGCTGTTGATGCGGGTGCCGGGCCACAGGGTGCTGCCCTATGCGATGATCGTCGCCGCCTGCGCGCTCGTTCCGGCGATCGTGCTGGCGGCGATTTAGACCAAGCTCTGTAGGATGGGTTGAGCGGAGCGAAACCCATCATCTTTCCCCAAAACGAACGAAGCGATGGGTTTCGCCATAGCCCGCGTAGACGGGCGTAAACGCCCTTAAGGCTCAACCCATCCTACGGAAGCGCCTTCAAGTACCGGATCGGCCGTCCTGGCGTTAGCGCGGCGGCCGCCGCCACGATCGCATTGGCGTCGATGCCGTAGTGCCGGTAGAGGTCCGGGATCGAGCCGGTCTGCCCGAAATGCTCGACCCCGAGCGGCCGCACCCGATGGCCGTGCACGGCGCCGAGCCAGGCGAGCGTTGCCGGATGGCCGTCGAGCACCGTGACGATGCCGCAATGGGATGGCACTTCGGCCAGCAGCTTTTCGATGTGCGAGCGGGCGTGCACGAGGCCGCGCTCGCGCGCGCGCTGGGCCGCGGTCCAGCCGGCATTGAGCCGGTCGGCCGAGGTCACCGCCAAGAGCCCGACGTCGCGGCGGTCCTCCGCCATCAGCCCTATCGCCTCGATCGCCTCAGGGGCGACCGCGCCCGTATAGGCGACCACGACCTGGCAGTTGGGCCCGGGCAAGCGCTGCCAATAGGCGCCGTCGACGATCGCCTGCCGCAGCTCGGGCGTCATCGCCCGCTTGATCTGCTCGACCGGGCGCGTGGAGAGGCGCAGATAGACCGAGCCGCCGGTCTCGTCGCGGAGCCAGTTGCGTTCGGAGGCTTCGCCCTCGCCGGCGCGCTGGATGTAGTCGAACGCGAAGGCCAGGATCACCGCCAGCTCATCGACGAAGGCCGGCTCGAAACCGGCGAGCCCGTCCTGCGCGAGCCCGATCAGCGGCGTCCCGATCGACTGGTGCGCGCCGCCCTCGGGCGCCAGCGTGATGCCGGACGGCGTCGCCACCAGGATGAAGCGTGCCTCCTGGTAGCACGCATAGTTGAGCGCATCGAGCCCGCGCCCGATGAACGGATCGTAGAGCGTGCCGATCGGGATCAGCCGCTCGCCGTTGATCGCGTGCGAGAGCCCGAGCGCCGACAACAGGATGAACAGGTTCATCTCGGCGATGCCGAGCTCGATATGCTGGCCCTTGGGCGAAAAGTCCCAGTTGAACGTGGACGGGATGTGCTCGCTCTTGAAGGTGTCGGCCAGCTTTTCACGTGCAAAAAGCCCGCGGCGGTTGACCCAGGGGCCGAGATTGGTCGAGACGGTGACATCGGGCGAGCTGGTGACGATGCGCTCGGCGATCACGGACTTCTCGCGGCCGAGCTCGTTGAGCAGCGCGCCGAAGCCTTCCTGCGTCGACATTTCCGGCTTGATCGTCACCGGCAAGTCGGCCGGCGCCGGAATGCGTGCCGCTTGATGGCGCCGGCCGCCCGTGGCGAACGGCACACGGTCGAGGAACGTCTGCAGCTGCGCCTCTGCCACGCCGAGCCCCTCGAAGGCGTCCCATTCGTGACCCGGCCGGATGTTCATCGCGGCACGGAAGCTGTCCATTTGCGCCGGCGTCATCAGCCCGGCGTGGTTGTCCTTGTGGCCGGCGAACGGCAGCCCAAAGCCCTTGATGGTGTAGCAGATGAAGCAGATCGGCTGGTCGTGACCGACCTTGCCGAAGGCTTCGATCAGCGCGGGGAGGTCGTGACCCGCAAGATTGGTCATCAGGCGCGCCAGCTCGTCGTCGGAGCGCGCCTCGATCAGCCGCGTGACCGCGCCCTGATCGCCGATCTCGTCAATGAGCCGCTTGCGCCAGGCGGCGCCGCCCTGGAAGACGAGCGCCGAGTAGAGCTGGTTCGGGCAGCTGTCGATCCATTGCCGCAAGGCCTCGCCGCCGGGCTCCCGGAACGCCGCCTGCAGCAGCGAGCCGTATTTGAGGATCACGACGTCCCAGCCGAAATCGCGGAACAGCGCCTCGTAGCGCGCCCACAGGCCCTCGCGGATCACCGCGTCGAGGCTCTGGCGGTTGTAGTCGATGATCCACCAGCAATTGCGCAGGCCCTGCTTCCAGCCTTCCAGGATCGCCTCGAAGATGTTGCCCTCGTCGAGCTCGGCGTCGCCGACCAGCGCGATCATGCGGCCTTCCGGTGTGTCGAGCCCCCAGCCATGGGCGCGCACATAGTCCTGCACCAGCGAGGAGAACAGCGTCTGCGCCACGCCTAAGCCGACCGAGCCGGTCGAGAAGTCGACGTCGTCGGCGTCCTTGGTGCGCGAGGGATAGCTCTGCGCGCCCTTGTAGCCGCGGAACTGCTCGAGCTTGGCGCGGGTCTGGCGGCCGAGCAGATATTGGATGGCGTGGTAGATCGGGCTCGCATGCGGCTTGACGGCGACGCGGTCCTGCGCGCGCAGCACCTTGAAATAGAGCGCCGTCATGATGGTGGCGAGCGAGGCCGACGAGGCCTGGTGCCCGCCGACCTTCAGGCCGTCGACGCTCTCGCGCACATGGTTGGCATGGTGGATGGTCCAGCTCGCCAGCCACAGCACCTTTTTTTCGAGCTCGCCCAGAATCGCGAGCTCGTCGGCTGCCGCCGCGGTGGTCGCTGTTTGGGTCATCCCGCTCCTTCGCGCGCGTCGGGCGCGCCATCGCGGCCGCAGCATATCACGCCGCGGGAGCGGTAAGGATCACGGCGCCAGCAGCACTTGGCGGCAGGCGGCCGGCAGGTCGGCCAATTTTGGGCCCGGCCGCGGCTTCGACGGCGTCGGCGACGGCTTGGGATGCAGCACCGCGGCGGTGAACCAATGGTCGAGCTCCTTGCCGCAGCCGTCGCCAGCCGGCCGCACCGGTTGCCCGGTGCATTCGTGGTCGTCGGACGGGCAGCTGAGCCGCACGTGGAAATGATAGTCGTGTCCCCACCACGGCTGCACCTTGCTGAGCCAGGCGCGATCGCTGCCGGCGTCGCGGCACAGCGCCTTCTTGATCGCCGCGTTGACGAAGATGCGGGCGACCTGCGGATGCTGTGCCGCGGCCTTGATCACCTGCACGTGCGCCGGCGTCCAGACGTTGGGATCGACGTCCTTGCGGTCCTCCGCGACGACCATGGTCGCCGATATTTCCTCTCGCTCCAGCCGCGTCAGCTCGCGGTCGGGCATCGGCGTGAGCCAGATGTCGGCGTCGAGTCCGACCTGATGGCTGGCGTGGCCCGTGAGCATGGGCCCGCCGCGCGGCTGCGACATGTCGCCGACGAGAAGGCCGCGCCAGCCGGTCTTCGGCGCCTGATCGGCGAGCTTCTCGAGAAAGCGCACCAGGTCCGGATGTCCCCAATTGCGATTGCGCGAGAGCCGCATCACCTGCCAAGTCTTGCCGTTGATCGGCAGCGCCATGCCGCCGGCGAGACAACCCTTGGCGTAGAAACCGATAGTGCGGGCCTGCAGCGGCGCCGCTGCGGTCTTGCGGCCGAACAATTCCTTGGCCGGAGTATTGGGATCGTCGGGCTTGGCGAGCGGCGGCAGCGGTTGCGGATCGACCGTGCCTCTGTCCTGCGCGGTTGCCGCCCCGGCGGCGAAAAACCCAATGGCGAACGCACATGCAACGGCGCGCCGCCCAAGCGCGCGCTGAAGCGGGCGCTCAAGCCTGCGCCCTGGCGCCTTGATTGCCGTGGTCATGCTGTCGGCATCCATGTCCCGCCGCCCCCGACGGAGTTTACGCACAGCAGCGCGGGAAGCCCATGCGGTGCCGTCGCGGCGTAATTGTGGCGGCCGCAACGGAGGCTTGCGCCGATCAGTCCTTGATCCGGGCCGCGATGGCGCGGGCGCGCCGGCGATAGGCGGCGTCGAGGCGGATGGCGCGGTCGCGGAACAGGTCGGGCTCGTTGGCCTTCTTGCTCGTCAAAGCAAGCAGTCGGTCCTCGGTTGCGGCATGCGGCTCGAGCCTGCCGTCAACGAGGATATGGCCGGGTGCCAGCCCGCGCGCGGCGAGGGCGCGGGCGACCAGCAGGCAACGGTGGCAATCGAGCGGCTCGCGCTCGGCGCACATCAGGCATAGACGATGGCGGCGCGTCTGGTCGACCACCTGGTCGAGCCCGGCGCGAAACGCCGACGCCGCCGCCATCGCCTCGTAGTCGGCGACCCCGTCGCAATAAAGCGCTCGATCGCGCGGCCGGCCGCCCAGCGCGTCGCCGAGCGCCATGTAGGCGATGCCGTGGCCCTGCAACCGTTCGGCCAGCGCCCTGCCGGAGAACCAGGGGAATCGGCGCGAGAACGGCACCGAGCGCACATCGGCGACGGCGGTGACGCCGGCGTCCTTCAACAGGTGAGAAAGTGGTCGGCCGGCAGGTTGGAATGGCCGATGGTTAACAGATCGAATGCGACGGGAGATGTCATCGGGCGAGATCACGCACGTTCGATGCGAGCGCATCGTTGCGCAGCCGCCACGGTGCGCGCAAATCGGCTGCATTTCCACAGCTTCGCGGCAACAGGTCATTAGCGTTGCGATGGTAGTGCATCTTATGATCGCTGCCTTGCTGTGTGATCCCAATGGCTGGGGAGCCGCAGATGTCTTGCTTCGCCCGCATGGCCGTCGCGGCCGCAATCCTCGCCGTCTCTATGCCGCTGGCTGCCGAGGCGGATGTCGTCGTCACCGTCCATAAATCGAGCCAGAGCATGTCGGTCTTCGTCGACGGGCAGCACCGCTATACCTGGCCGGTCTCCACCGGAGTCTACGGCACGCCGAGCGGAAGCTTCCGGCCGCAGTCGCTGTCGCGCCATCACTTTTCGAGCCGATACAACGGCGCCCCGATGCCGTATTCGATCTTCTACGACGGCAACTATGCCATTCACGGCACCACGCATGTCGGGCAGCTCGGCGGCCCGGCGTCGCGCGGCTGCATCAGGCTGCATCCGTCGAACGCCGCCATCCTGTTCTCGCTGGTGCAGAAGGAGGGGATGGGCAACACGAGAATTCAAATCCAATAACCCTCGCGGCACTGTCGCGGGCCCACCCTATTTTCCCGAGAGCTTTCAGCGCGAGGCGCGCCGCTCGGCTTCTTTGCGCGGGACGCCGCGCTTCTCGTACCCTTCCTCGATGTGCTCGGCTCTGCGCGTCTGCGTGTCGGTGTAGCTCGATTTGTCGCCGCGGGGCATAGTCCGCTCCTGTGTGCAAGGGCTCGAAAGCTTGAACGTGCGACTCGTGGCCAAGTTCCGCGCCCCTACAAAGGGCCAAGCGATGAGCGCGCTGGCGAGCATCGCGGTCGCACTCGCATGCGCGGCGGGGACAGCCGTCGCGGCCTGCCCGCCCGAGAGCTCGATCAAGGACTATGCGTTCGGCGGGGGACTGTGTCTCGCCGCGCAAACCTTCGGTGCCGAGCAGGCGGGCGAGTCGCCGGTTCTTGTCGTCGTGGTCCACGGCGACATTTCGGATGGCGGCGCCGCCACCTATCACGTCGAATTGGCCAAGGCGCTGGCCCGGCCGGGCGTCGTCACGGTGGCGCTGCTGCGGCCCGGCTATGCGGACGCCCGCGGCCGCACCAGCGAAGGCTCGACGCTCGGGCGCGAGGACAATTACACCGCCGCGAATATCGCAGCGATCGCCGGCGCGGTCGATGCGCTGCGCAAGCATTACCCGACCCGGCGCGTGATCTATGTCGGGCATTCCGGCGGGGCGGCGATCGGCGGCGTGCTGATCGGCCGCCGCCCCGGGCTGATCGACACCGCCGTGCTGGTCTCTTGCCCGTGCGACATCGCGCGCTGGCTGCGACAACACCGCCGGCCGCCGTGGACGCGCAGCCTGTCGCCCGATTTCTTCATCCCGCGCGTGCCGAAGACCACCGAGGTCGTCGCGCTCACCGGCGCCAACGATGAGAACACCTTTCCGGCGCTGGCCGAGGACTATGTGGCGCGGCTCGCCCGCCGCGGGATCGACGCGCGCTTCGTCGCGGTCGCCGGCGCCGGGCACGGATTTTCCGGCATGGCGGCGGCGACACGGGAAGCCGTGGAGGAATTGGTCGGCAAGTGAGGGTCGTCGGGCTCGTGCTTGGATCTCACACCGGCGCCGTCTCAGCGTGGTGCGAGCTCCGCGATCAGCGCGTGCGCGCCGGCGGTGAGCCCCTCGAACATCGGGAAGTTCAGCCGGGTCGCGGCGACGAACACGCCCACCCCGCGCGTCGGCGCCAGCACCACGTAGGTCATGAAACCGGCGATGCCGCCGCTCTTGGCGAGAATGAGCGGGCGGTGCTCCCTCGGCAACGAGATCGTCCAACCGAGGCCGAGCCCGTCCATATTGTTGCCGCCGACGCCGACCGCTGCCTTGAGGCCGTCGTGCCAGCGGTAGGGGGCGTGGTCGAGCATGCGCACCTCGGCGCCCGCCGCGTTGTTGACGGCGAGGTGCCAGCGCATCCACTTCGCCATGTCGTCGCCGGTGGTGAAGACGTTGCCCGAGGCGTCCATCGCGGCCGGAGTTTCCCACAGCGGCGCCTCCGTGCCGTCGAGGTCGAGGCCGGTCATCGCCCGCGACTTCTGTGCTTCGGCGAGCTTGGTCGTGGTGTCGGCCATGCCGAGCGGATCGGTCACGCGCTCCTTCAGCAGGGCCGAATAGGGCTTGCCGGCGGCTTTCGCGAGTGCCTCGCCCAGGAGACCGAAGCCGAGATTCGAGTACATCGCGCCCGAGCCCGGCGGGTAGGGGAGCGTCGCACCCGTGAGCCAGCGCCAATAGGCATCGGCCTGGAAGCGCGTGAACGGATTCTGTCCGGCTCGCGGCTCCGGTGCGTCCGGGAGCTCACGCGGCAGCCCGGCCGTATAGGTCGCGAGGTCGATGAGGGTGATCTGGCGGCCCGCGAAGGCCGGCACCTTGATGCCGGGCGGGGCATATTTGGCGAGCGGATCGGTGAGCTTCACGGTGCCGTCGGCGGCCATGCTCGCCAGCACGTGGCCCGCCATCGCCTTGGCGATCGACCCCATGCGCCGGATGGAACGGCCGTTGCGGGAAGTGCGGGTTTGACCCGTTGCGTCGAAAAGAGCATGGCAGCCTCCGGATGCGCGGCCGGTAAACCGCGCCGGCGTCGCAGGCTACCGAACACCAATGGAGACGAGGTTACTACGACGATTAAACATCCGCGATGACGTCTGCGCGATCGAGGGCGCTCAACGCGTGGCCGCTCACTCGATGACGATCTCGCCCACCATGCCGTGGTCGGCATGCGTCTTGCCGTCCTTGTCGACGATGCCGCAGCGCAAGTCGGTCACCCGCCCGGTCGCCACCGGCACGAACCACCATTCGGCGATCTGCCCCGGATAGACCTCGATCTCGCGGATGGCGCCCTTGAACTCGGCGAGCGGCTTGCCGTCGCGGCTCTGCACCACCTGGACCTTGCGGGTGTAGATCAGCTGGGTGAAGCCGTGCGAGGTGAAGTAGTGCGGGTCGTTGCTCTCGTTCTTCAGCACCAGCTTGTAGAGCTTGCCGGTCTCGAAGCGCAGCTTGTTGGGCACGAAGGCGTGCTGGCCCGGCTTGCCGAGCTCGACCGTGATGACGATCGGCTCCTGGCGCGACAGGTCGCCGGCGGCGTGGGCGAGGGCGACCGAAGCGACCAGCGCCAACGCGGCAGCCGCGCAGCGCGACATTGACGTAACTGCACCCATGACGGCGTTCTCCCTGCATATTCCCGTGCATACCCTTGTATTGCAATTAAGAATGACTTGCAACAACCGACGGTCATTGATGGGAGCGCGTCGGCAAGTTTTCGGCAACAGCGGGCGTCTAGACTGGCGGCTCCGAATCTGACCGGCTGGTGATGGGTACGGAGGTCGTGACATGAGCTGCCACCAGGATTGCGCCTCGCGGCGCGCGACCATGGCTCCCAGCAGACGTTCTGTCGTTACCGGACTCGCATGTGCGGCCGTTCTGCCCGCTGCGGCCGTTCCTGCAGCCGGTGCTCCGGCATCGGCCGACGACGAGCGGTTCATGCGCATGGCGATCGACGAGGCGCGGCAAGCCGATTTCCCGTTCGGCGCGGTGATCGTGCGCGACGGGACGGTGATTGCGCGCGGGCGCAATCTGGGACGCACCAACGGCGACCCGACCGCGCACGGCGAGATGGTCGCGATCAGGCGGTGTCTTGCTGACCATGGCCACGCCGCGCTGCGCGGCAGCACGCTCTACACCTCGGGCGAACCTTGCGCGATGTGCATGGGCGCGATCCTTTGGTGCCATTTCGGCCGGCTGGTCTTCGCTGCCTCGGTCGCGCAGCTCGCCAGCAAGATCGATCAGATCATGATTTCGAGTGCAGCGCTCCGCGCCGAGGCGCCTTTCGTCGCGATCTCGATCACCGGCGGCGTGCTGGCGGACGAGGCGATGCAGCTATTCAAGTAGGCGTAATCCGTTCGAACCGGCGCGAGATGCCGGAGTTCTTCTGCTCACGGAGACGTCCATGATCGCCATCCGTGCCGCGAAAGCCGCGCTGGTCGCGGCCGTCGCGCTGTTCGCCAGCCTCGTCGCCTTCGGCAACCTGACCGACTACAACACCAACTTCGTTTTCGTTCAGCACGTGCTGTCGATGGATACGATCTTTCCGTCCTCCACCATCAAATACCGGGCGATCACCGATCCCGCGCTGCATCACGCCGCGTATGCGCTGATCATCGCGGCGGAAGCGGCGACGGCGGTGCTGTGCTGGATCGGTGCCGTGATGCTCGCGCGCCGCCTGCGCGCCGATGCCGGCATGTTCAACCGGGCGAAGACCTTCGCGGTGATGGGACTCACGCTCGGCTTTTTGCTTTGGCAGGCCGGCTTCATGTCGATCGGCGGCGAATGGTTCGGGATGTGGCAGTCGAAGCAGTGGAACGGCGTGCCGGACGCGTTCCGATTCCTGATGACGATCATCGCCGTTCTCATCTTCGTGGCGCTGCCGGATCAAGATCTCGATCGCCGGGGCCCCGCCTGAAGCAGATCGGTCGACGGCTCATAGTTTCGACATTCGCGTCGCGTCGCCGCTGCTCCGCGTGGAAATATCGGTTACGATAAGTATCGGGTCGCCGCTGAGTGGATTTTGGAAAAGGAGAGCCGTCATGAAAATCATCACGCGCGCATTTATGACCGCAGCCATTCTTGCCGGTCTCGTTACGCATGCAAGTTCGGCCGAATACATGGAGAAGAACGAGCGCCAGAAAGCCCGCGCCTTTTCGCCCGCCGTGATCACTGAGGGCGGGCGCATCGTTTGGCTTGCCGGACAGACCGGATTGCGCGACGAGCAGGGCAAGGATTTTTCTGGAAATTTCGAGGCGCAGGTCCGGCAGACTTTCCGCGCGATGGATCAGACGCTGAAGAAGGCCGGCGGCAGCCTCGCCAATCTCGTGACCATGACCGTCTTCATCACCGACGTACGCCACGGCGATAGGCTCACTGAAATTCGCCGCGAAATGTTCCCCGACGGCAACTTTCCGGGCAGCGCGCTGATCACCGTATCCGGCTTCGCGCAGCCCGGAATGCTGATCGAGATCCAAGGCATCGCTGTCATCGGAGACCGGTGTTCGAGCACCAATCCTTGCTCGCCGCGGTAGGTCGGCGGTTGGTGCCGCTACCGCTCACACATCCACCTTCAGCGCCGCGATGAACGCCTCCTGCGGGATCTCCACCTTGCCGAACTGGCGCATGCGCTTCTTGCCTTCCTTCTGCTTCTCCAGCAGCTTGCGCTTGCGCGTCACGTCGCCGCCGTAGCATTTCGCGGTCACGTCCTTGCGGAAGGCGCGCACGGTCTCGCGCGCGATGATCTTGCCGCCGATCGCGGCCTGGATCGGCACCTGGAACATGTGCGGGGGAATGAGCTCCTTGAGCTTTTCCACCATGGCGCGGCCGCGGCTCTCGGCGCGCGTGCGATGCACCAGCATCGCCAGCGCATCGACCGGGTCGGCGTTGACCAGGATCTGCATTTTCACCAGGTCGGCCGGCTTGAAGTCGGTCAGGTGATAGTCGAACGAGGCGTAGCCCTTCGACACCGATTTCAGGCGGTCGTAGAAATCGAACACCACCTCGTTGAGCGGCAGGTCGTATTTCACCAGCGCGCGGTTGCCCACGTAGGTGAGCTCTTTCTGGTTGCCGCGGCGGTCCTGGCAGAGCTTGAGCACGGAGCCTAGATAGTCGTCGGGCGTGAGGATGGTGGCTTCGATCCACGGCTCCTGGATCTCCTCGAGCTTCATCGGGTCGGGCATGTCGACCGGATTGTGGATCTCGATCTCGCTGCCGTCCCTGAGCTTGATCTTGTAGATCACCGACGGCGCGGTCGCGATCAGATCGAGATTGAACTCGCGGTGCAGCCGCTCCTGGATGATCTCGAGGTGAAGGAGCCCGAGAAACCCGCAGCGGAAGCCGAAGCCGAGCGCGGCCGAGGTTTCCATCTCGTAGCTGAAGCTCGCGTCGTTGAGGCGAAGCTTGCCCATGGCGGCGCGCAAATCCTCGAATTGCGCGGCGTCGACCGGGAACAACCCGCAGAACACCACCGGGATGGCGGGGCGGAAGCCCGGCAGCGCCGCGCTCACCGGCTTGCGATCGTCCGTGATGGTGTCGCCGACGCGGGTGTCGGCCACCTCCTTGATCGAGGCGGTGAGAAAGCCGATCTCGCCCGGGCCGAGCTCCTCGGCAGGCACCATCTTGGGCGTGAACACGCCGACGCGGTCGACCTCGTAGGCGGCGCCGGTGCCCATCATGCGGATGCGCTGGCTCTTCTTGAGCACGCCGTCGACGACCCGCAGCAGCACCACCACGCCGAGATAGCTGTCGTACCAGCTGTCGACCAGGAGCGCCTTGAGCGTCGCGTCGCGGTCGCCTTTGGGCGGCGGCAGGCGGGTGACGATGCCTTCCAGCACCTCGGGCACGTTGAAGCCGGTCTTGGCCGAGATCAGGATCGCGTTCGAGGCGTCGAGCCCGATCACCTCCTCGATCTGCTTGCGCACCTGCTCGGGCTCGGCCGCCGGCAGGTCGACCTTGTTGAGCACCGGCACGACCTCGTGGTTGTTGTCGAGCGCCTGGTAGACGTTGGCGAGCGTCTGCGCCTCGACGCCCTGGGAGGCGTCGACCACGAGGAGGGAGCCTTCGCAGGCGGCGAGGCTGCGGTTGACCTCATAGGCGAAGTCGACGTGGCCGGGCGTGTCGATCAGGTTGAGCACATAGTCCTTGCCGTCGCGCGCCCGGTATTTGAGCCGCACGGTCTGCGCCTTGATGGTGATGCCGCGCTCGCGCTCGATATCCATGGAATCGAGCACCTGCTCGACCATCTCGCGCTCGGCCAAGCCGCCTGTGGACTGGATCAACCGGTCGGCGAGCGTCGACTTGCCGTGGTCGATATGCGCGATGATGGCGAAGTTGCGGATATTGTCGATGGCCGCATTCATGGGCGGCAGATAACACCCGCCTGCCGCAGCGGCAAGCACTCACTCCAAAAGATGCTTGGCGCGGGCCGCCAGCTCCTTCGGCGTGCTCATCACCTCACCGACGATCGTCTGCATCTCCTCGCCGTAGACCGGCGCCACCTCGAAATTGAGGTTCGCGGCCTCGGCGCGGAACGCCGGATCGGCCATCGTCGCCCGATAAGCCGCGCGCAAAGCCGCCAGCCGCTCCTCCGGCACGTCGGGCGTGGTCGCCATCGGGCGGCCGAGCCGCGTACCCGACACCACGAGCTCGATCAGCTTGCGGTCATCGGGTGTGCGGGTCAGCTCCTCGACCGACGGCACGTCGAGGTCCGGCGCCCGCGGCCCGGCCTGCGCGATGACCGCGATCTTTTTGTCCGCGAGCCACGCCGCCTTGGTCGCCTTCCAGCTCGACCAGGTATTGTTGCGCGCCTCCACCTCGCCGCGCTCCATCGCGAGGTTGATCTCGTTGCCGCCCGCATAGCCGGTGACGATCTTGAACTTGGTGCCCAAGAACTCGTTCATCATCGACGGATAGATGAAGGTGATCGCGCCCTTGCCGGAGGCGCCGGCGACGATCTCGCGCTTGCGCGCGTCGTCGATGGTCTTGACGCCGGTCGTCTGCCACACCGCCATGGTCTCGACCACCGGCGCGATGGTGCCGAGCCAGCGGAATTTGACCACGTCGAACTGCACGCCTTGCCCGCCGACCGCCTGGGTGGCTGCGAAGTTGTTGCCGAGCATGCCGATATAGGTGCCGTCGCGCGGCGCCTGCGTGAACAGGTAGTTGGCCATCTTGATGCCGCCGGCGCCGGTCATGTTCTGCGGCACGACATTGGGATTGCCCGGAATGTGCTTGCCGATGTGACGCGCCACCAGCCGCGCCTGCAGGTCGTATTCGCCGCCGACGCCCACGCCAATCAGCACGTTGACGGTCTTGCCGCGATAGAAATCGGCGACCGACTGGGCGCGCGCGGGTGTGCCGGCGAGGCTTACGGCCAACAGGCCGGTGCCCAACATCGTCCAGGAATCCAAGCGCGCCATGATTCGTCCTCGCTCAACTGCGGGCGGCCGCCATCGAATGCAGGAGATGGAAAGTTGTCAATTCACTCGGCTGCGACACGCTGCTCGCTGAGGAACGGCTCGAGCGCGACCCGCTTGCCGGCCTGCGCCACGATCACGTGGCCGGGCGGCACCGGCTTCCAGTGCGAGCGCTCGGCGTCGAGCGGCTCGGAAACCACCACGACATTGTCGCCGGATTCCCGGTAATAGAGCGAGTTGGCGTTGTCGTTGGCGGAATAGCGGAACGCGTAGAGGTCGCGCCCGTTGGCGAGCGCCGCGGTGAAACGGAGCGGCTCCTTGTTCGGCCCCACCATGTCGGTCAGGGTGGCGAGCGTGCGCGCGGTGGCGCCGACCGGGTCCTTGTCGCCGCCGGCGCCCAGGATGGCGAGGAAGACCGCTTCCGAATCGGTGGTGCCGATGCGCGAGCCGTAGAACTCGTCGGGGATCAGCGATTCGACCTTGCGGCGCAGCCGCGTCCAGTTGCCGATCAGGCCGTTGTGCATGAACAGCCAGCGGCCGCAGGCGAACGGGTGGCAGTTGGGCCGGGTGATCGGCGTGCCGGTCGAGGCGCGCACATGCCCAAAATAGAGGTGCGAGCGGATATGGCGGCAGAGATAGCGCAGGTTCTCGTCCGACCAGGCCGGCCGGACCTCGCGATAGAGCCCCGGCTCCGGGTGCTCGCCGTACCAGCCCATGCCGAACCCGTCGCCGTTGGTGCTGGCGGTCGATTCGAGCGCCTTGAGGCTCTGCACCACCAGCGAATGGGCCGGGGCTGTCACGTATTGTTCCAGCGGGATGGTCTCGCCGCGATAGGCAATCCAGCGGCACATGCTGCTGCTCCGTTGCCCCCCGGCCTAGCCCATAATCCTTAATATTGCCGAGCGATGCGGCAAAGCAATGGCGGTGAGCGCTTACCCCTTATATGGACCGGCCCGGCACGTCGTGCAATAAATCTTGCCGCGTCCGCCGGTGCGGCCCGGCGGCTCCACAGGAACCGTCATGCCGCTGTAACCGGTCGTGTCCACTCCCCGTCTGTTTGCGCCGATCGAGCGCCTCGTTGACGCGCTCTGCGATCCGGCCAGGCGCAATCGCGCCATGGTTGGGCTCGCCATCGCCTATGCGTTGGCGTGGACGCTCTACGCCGTCATCGCCAAATCGACCCAGGACCTCAACACCGATATGGCGGAAATCGTGGTGTGGACGCGCGAATTGGCGCTGGGCTCGCCGAAGCATCCGCCACTCGTCATCTGGCTGCTGGCCGGCTGGTTCGCCGTCTTCCCGCTGACCGACTGGGCCTACTACCTGTTGGCCGGTCTCACGCTCGGGGCGAGCCTCTATCTTTGCTTCTTACTGGCGGGGGAATGGCTCGAAGGCGAAAAGCGTGCCGCGGTGCCGTTCCTGCTTGCGGTCATCCCGTTCTACAACTTCCTCGGCCTCAAGTTCGACCACAACACGGCGCTGATCCCGCTGTGGGCTCTCACCGCCTGGGCCTTCATGCGCTCGCTCGATACGCGGCACGTCGGCTGGGCGGCGCTCGCCGGATTGGCCGCCGCGGCATCCATGCTGACCAAATATTGGTCGGTGTTTCTGTTGGCTGCGCTGTTCCTGGCCGCCTTGGTCGATCGAAGGCGCAACCTCTATTTTCGATCGGCAGCGCCGTGGATTGCTGCACTGCTGTTCTTGCTGGCAATCGCGCCGCACGCGATCTGGTCGGTGCAGGAGGGGTTTCCGCAGACCACCTATGCCGCGACCCGAGCGGCTGCCACGCTCGTGAGCTGGCTGCGCTCGCTCAGAGAATACGCCGGCGGCACGCTAGGTTATGCCAGTCCCGCGATGCTGCTCGGGCTCTATCTTGCCCGGCCGTCGTTGGCCGCGATGCAAGATTCCTGGTTCCCGCGCGACCATGACCGGCGCACCGCCGCGCTCCTGTTCTGGTCGCCGTTGCTCTTGCCGGTCATCGCCGCAATGCTGACTGGAACCAAGCTGTTGTCGCTGTGGAGCACGCCTGCGCTCAATCTGCTGCCGGTGATGCTGCTGGGCTCGCCGCTCGTCGCCGTCGCGCGCGCCATGGTGGTGCGCGCGTCGATTGTCGCAATCACGGTCACCGGACTGGCGCTTCTGGCATCGCCGATCGTGGCGGCGGCAATCCTCGAATTGGGGGTGGAAAACCATGCGGCCTACGGCCGCTCGGTCGCGGCGGCATTGGAGCACGAGTGGAAGCAGACGACGACGCGGCCGCTTCGGCTGCTCGCCGGCCCTCGTCAACTTGCCAACACGGCGGCGTTCTATGCCGGCGACAGGCCATCGACCTATGCGGACTTCTCGCGCCATTTGTCGCCCTGGGTGGACGACAAGCGCATCGAGCGCGAAGGAATTGCCATTGTATGCCCGGCCGACCAAGCCCACTGTCGCAAGGCTATGGACGAAATCGTCTCCCACGGTCCGCCGGGCCGACGAGCTGAGGTCGAGTTGAGGCGGCATTGGCTCGGCTTGGCAGGAGCGCCACGGCGTTTCGTGGTCGCGACCGTGCCGCCAAGGCCATGACCGCCACCGATTCGGGCCACCGCGCCGAAAAACCGTTCGCGTCTCTGCTCGCGGCGCTCGCCGACCCGGCGCGGCGCGAGCGCACGGCGGCCGCGGTCCTGCTCGGCTATGTCGCGGCCTGGACGCTCTACGCGGTCATCTCGAAAGCCAGTCAGGACATCCATGCCGACATGTCCGAGCAGTTCGCCTTCGGGCGTGAGCTCGCTTGGGGCTATGCCAAGCACCCGCCATTGGCACCGCTCGTGGTGCGGGCGTGGTTCACGCTCCTTCCGGCCGCCGACTGGTCCTATGACCTGCTTGCGGTCGCGACCGCGGCGCTCGCGCTCTGGATCGCCTGGCGCATATCCGGGCGTTTCCTCGACGGCGAGAAGCGCGTGGTCGGGCTTGCTTTGCTCACCCTGGTGCCGTTCTTCAATTTTCATGCGCTGAAGTTCAACCAGAACACGCTGCTGATGCCGCTGTGGGCGGCGACGACGCTCTGGTTCCTGCGTTCGTTCGAGACCCGCCGCGTGCTCGACGCCGCGCTCGCGGGTGCGTTCGCGGCGGCTGCAATGTACGGCAAGTATTGGTCGGTGTTCCTGGTGGCCGGGCTCGGCATCGCGGCGCTCGCCGATCCCCGGCGCGGGAGTTACTTCCGCTCGCCCGCGCCGTGGGTGACGGCCGCGGTCGGCGCGCTCGCGCTGGCGCCGCACCTGGCTTGGCTGGTTGCCAACGACTTCGCGCCGCTCTCCTACGCGGCCGCCACCCACACGGCGACGTCGATGGCGGGAGTGCTGCTCAGCGCGCTCGGCTATCTCGCCGGCAGCATCGGCTACGTCGCGGTCCTGGTCGGCATCGTGCTCGTCGCCATGCACCCGAGCCGCGCCGCGATCGCGGACATGCTGTGGCCGACGGCGCCCGAGCGGCGGCTGGCGGCGATTGCGTTCTGGGCGACGCTGCTGGTTCCGATCCTGGTCGCGCTGCCGGTCCGGTTTCACTTGACGTCGTTGTGGACCATGTCGGCATGGACGCTGCTTCCGGTTGTTTTGCTATCCTCGGCGTTGGTTGCGATCAGTCATCGTCATGCGGTGCGCGTGGTCGCGCTCGCCGCCGTGTTCCCGTTGCTTGCGCTCGCCGCCGCTCCGGCAATCGCGATTGTCGTTCATCGCAAGGGGGGCATGCCGGCGGCTGCCCATTCCTCGCTCTTGGCGGCACCGGTGGAGCGCCTATGGCGCGAAACCAGCGAACGGCCGTTACGGCTGCTCAGCGGCTGCGACGATCTGGGCTACGGCGTGGCGTTCTATCTGCCCAGCCCACCGCTGGTGGTGAACGCGGTGGACGGCATCCGCCCGCCCGGGCTCGACGAACGTATCGCACGCGACGGCATCGTGCTGGTCGTGCCGGCGCGCCCCAGCGACTGCTTGACTCTCGCGAACGCGCGCGCGGCGCAGGGACCCCCCGGCAAGCGGACGGAAGTCGAAGTGGCGCGCAGCTTTCTCGGCACCGTGGGGCAGCCGGCGCGCTATCTGATCGTCGCCATTCCGCCGCGGACTTAAGAAGCGGAGAGGAGACAGCGGCCGACAGACGACAGATGCTATCCGTCCTCGGTCATCGTCCGCCGCCGTCAATACCGGTAGTGGTCGGGCTTGTACGGCCCCTGGGACGGCACGCCGATATAGGCCGCCTGCTTGTCCGACATTTTCGTCAGCTTGGCGCCGATCTTGGCGAGATGGAGCCGCGCGACCTTCTCGTCGAGATGCTTCGGCAGCGTGTAGACCTTTTTCTCGTACTTCTTCGGATTCGTCCACAACTCGATCTGCGCCAGCGTCTGGTTGGTGAAGGACGACGACATCACGAAGCTCGGATGGCCCATGGCGTTGCCGAGGTTCACCAGGCGGCCTTCCGACAACAGGATGATCCGCTTGCCGTCCGGGAACTCGATCTCATCGACCTGCGGCTTGACGTTGTGCCACCTCAGGTTCCGCAGCGCGGCGACTTGGATCTCGCTGTCGAAATGGCCGATATTGGCGACGATCGCCCGGTCCTTCATCTTGCGCATGTGGTCGAGCGTGATGACGTCGAGATTGCCGGTCGCGGTCACGAAAATGTCGGCGCGCGGCGCGGCGTCCTCCATGGTGGTGACCTCGTAGCCTTCCATCGCCGCTTGCAGCGCGCAGATCGGATCGATCTCGGACACCAGCACGCGGCAGCCAGCCTGCCGCAGCGAGGCGGCCGAGCCCTTGCCGACGTCGCCGAAGCCCGCCACCATCGCGACCTTGCCGGCCATCATCACGTCGGTGCCGCGGCGAATGCCGTCGACCAGCGATTCGCGACAGCCATAGAGGTTGTCGAATTTCGACTTGGTGACGCTGTCGTTGACGTTGATCGCCGGCCAGAGCAGCGTGCCCTTCTTCTGCATCCCGTAGAGCCGGTGAACGCCGGTCGTGGTCTCTTCGGTGACTCCCCGGATGCCCTCGGCATTCTTCTTGTACCAGCCGGGCTTGTCCTTCAGCCGCTGCTTGATGGCTGCGAACAGGATTTCCTCTTCCTCGTTGGTCGGATTGCTGAGCAGGCTCGTTTCGCCCTGCTCGGCGCGCAGGCCGAGGTGAATCAGCAGCGTGGCGTCACCGCCGTCGTCGAGGATCATGTTCGGGGTGCCGCCGTCGCCCCATTCGAAAATCCGATGCTGATAGTCCCAGTAGTCCGTGAGCGTCTCGCCCTTGACGGCGAAGACCGGCGTGCCGCCGGCGGCGACCGCGGCGGCGGCGTGGTCCTGGGTCGAATAGATGTTGCACGAGGCCCAGCGCACGTCGGCACCGAGCGCCTTGAGCGTCTCGATCAGCACCGCGGTCTGGATGGTCATGTGCAGCGAGCCGCAGATGCGTGCGCCGCGCAGCGGCTGCTCCGGGCCGAACTCCTCGCGCGTCGCCATCAGGCCGGGCATCTCGGTTTCGGCAATGGCGATTTCCTTGCGGCCCCATTCGGCGAGCCCGATGTCCTTGACCACGTAGTCGGCGGCGGATTTGGGGGCAGCACTCTGGGCGGCTTTCGAGGCAGCTTTCATGGACGGTCCTTGACTGGCTGAAAACGCGGGCGTGCCCGGCGGCACCCCGTTCGGGCCGTGGCTATAGCAGGGCCGGGCGGCCGCCGCAATCAAGATATAAAGATTTCTTTATGTGTTGAAGGTCACCCCGACCGGGCCGCCCTTCCGGCTGAACCGGCGGGGGAGGTACGCGTTGATCCAACTCAATGACAAGGCCGAGGACGCTGCCCAGCTCGAGTAAGCCCGCCATGCAGGACAAGACCCAATTCGAGCTCGGCTTGGCTCCCACGATTACCTCGCTCACGCAGCTTGCCAGGGCGGAGGGCGAGTGCACCCGCTGCCCGCTCTATAAGAACGCGACGCAGGCCGTGCCGGGCGAGGGGCGCAAGCACGCGCACCTGATGCTGGTCGGCGAGCAGCCCGGCGACAAGGAAGACCTCGCCGGCAAGCCGTTCGTCGGGCCGGCGGGGCGGATTCTCGATCAGGCGCTGGCAGAGGCCGGCATTGCGCGTGACGATGCCTTCGTCACCAATGCGGTCAAACACTTCAAGCACGAGATGCGCGGCAAGCGGCGCCTGCACAAGCGCCCGAACGCCTATGAGATCGAGCGCTGCAAGATCTGGCTCGACACCGAGCGCGCAATTGTAAAGCCCGCCGCCATCGTCGCCCTCGGCGCCACCGCGGCGCGCAGCTTGTTCGGACGGGTCGTCACCATCACCAAGATGCGGGGGCGCCCCTTGCATCTCGCCGACGGTACCGCCGCCTTCGTCACCATCCACCCGTCGTTCCTGCTGCGCATCGAAGACGAGGCGGACAAGGCACGCGAATATCGTCATTTCGTCGCCGACCTGCGGCAAGCCGCGAAGGTGCTCGCCGATAAGGCGGCGTGACTTACGGCTATCTTATCCCTCTTCCATGAACCGCCCGCTCACCAGCGCGGCAAGCGCGTCGACCACTTGCGCGGCTTCCGCCCCGGTCGCCTCGACCGTGATGGTGGTGCCGGGTCCGGCCGCCAGCATCATCAGACCCATGATCGAGGTGCCGCCGACGGTCTCGGCCCCGCGCGTCACCCGCACGTCGGCGTCGAATTTTTCCACCGTCTGCACGAACTTGGCGGAAGCGCGCGCGTGCAGGCCTCGCTTGTTGCAAATCTCGAGCACCCGCACCACGGCGCCCGGCGGCCGCTCGTCCGCGGAGCGATCATGGGCGCCGGCGCGATCGCTCATTTGCCGGTCAGGACGCGGCTGGCGATGGTGATGTATTTGCGGCCGGAATCCTGGGCCGCGGCCACCGCCTCGGTCAGCGGACATTCGTCGCGGACCTTGGCGAGCTTCACCAGCATCGGCAGATTGATGCCGGCCAGCACCTCGACCTTGGGCCGGCCCATCACGGAAATCGCGAGGTTCGAGGGGGTGCCGCCGAACATATCGGTGAGGATGGCGACGCCTTCGCCGGTGTCCACCCGCTTGACCGCCTCGATGATGTCCTTGCGGCGTTGCTCGACGTCGTCGTCGGGCCCGATGGTGACTGCCTCGATCTGCCGCTGCGGACCGACCACGTGCTCAAGGGCCGAGCGGAACTCGACGGCGAGGCGCCCGTGCGTAACGAGAACGAGACCGATCATAAAGCTCCCCGCGGGCGCGTCCCGGTTGCACCGCACGAAAGGGTGCCCATCATGACCATCCAGAGTCCGGGCGCAAGGGCCTTTTCGGCGTTATGGGGAGGGTGTTGCATTGCGATAAATGGGCGCCGTGCGAGGGCGAATCCCGGCCGGATTTCGAGCACCCAAGGCTACCCTTGAGCCGTTACTTTTGTGCCACCGAGCGCTCGCGCAAGGTCCATTACCTGGGTTTAATGTCACAGGTTGGTGTCGGCGATGCGCAGCGATGCCAGCACCGCGGGGAGCGGATCGGCGCCGGATGCGACGGCAAGTCGCGCCAAGGGGACGCCGGAGATCAGCGTCTCTCGGTCGGCAGGCGCGGGCAGTCGCTCGGCGTCCGCGGCTGCGAGATCGACCACGAGGCCGACCACCGCGACCGGTTCATGCGGCAGGCGGCGGATGCCGGCGCCGCGCACTTCGATCAGCCCCGCCAGCGCGGCCGCCGGCCGCACCAGCAAGCGTCCGTGAGAGGCTTCGAGCTGGACGCGATCGTCGCCCACCAGGCGGGCGAACGGCAGGAGTCCGGCGTCGGCGGCATCGAGCAGCGCGAGCGCAAGCCGCGACTTGCCGGCGCCTGCCGGCCCGCGGATCAGCACCGCGCGGGCGCCGGCCAGCACCGCCGAGGCGTGGACGCTCGGAGTATCGGCCACGATCACATCGCCGGCAGCCGCACGATGAAGCGCGCGCCGAGCACCACGGGGGCTTCGCCCGGCGCCGCCGAAGCGGCGTGGCGATTCTCCACCCAGATGCGGCCGTCATGCGCCTCGATGATCTGCTTGGAGATGGAGAGGCCCAATCCGGAATTCTGGCCGAAGGCCTGGTGCGGCCGGTGGGTGTAGAAGCGCTCGAAGATCTTTTCCAGCATTTCGGGATCAACGCCCGGTCCATCGTCGTCGACGATGATCTCGACCTCGTTCTTCAAATGGCGGCAGGTGACCCGCACCGTGCCGCCGGGCGGTGAGAACGAGCGGGCATTGTCGATCAGATTGTCGATCACCTGGCCGAGGCGGGAATCGTGACCGGGCACCACGAAGGCGGCCGGCGCGTCGCCCTCGAAATTCACGCTCACCAGCACGCCGTCGTCGTGACGCACTTCGTTGGCCACGTTGACCACGGTGTTGAGCAGCTTCATCAGGTCGACCGGCTGTACCTCGTGCCGCTGCATCTCGGCGTCGAGACGGCTGGCGTCCGAAATATCGGAGATCAGCCGGTCGAGCCGCTTCACGTCGTGCTGGATGACCGACAGCAGACGGCCGCGGCTGTCGTCGGTCTTGGCGAGCGGCAGCGTCTCGACCGCCGAGCGCAGCGAGGTGAGCGGGTTCTTGAGCTCGTGGGCGACGTCGGCGGCGAAGCTTTCGATCGCCTCGATGCGTCGATAGAGGGCGTTGGTCATGTCACGCAACATGCCTGACAAGTGCCCGATCTCGTCGCCCCGGCGGGTGAAATCCGGGATCTCGACGCGCGAGCGGATGCGCCGGCGCACCAGTTGCGCGCTCTCGGCCAGCCGCCGCACCGGACCCGCGATGGTGCCGGCGAGCACGAACGACAGCACCACCATGACACCGGCGGCGATCAGGAACACCTTGAAGATGGCAAGCCGCTCGGCCCCGACCATGTCGTCGATATCGGCGCCTTGCGTGGACAGCATCAGCGCGCCGCGCACGGCGCGGAAGCGCTGCACCGGCACCGCCACCGAGACGATCACCTCGCCGCGCTCGTTGATGCGGACCATGCTCGATTTGAAGCCCTTGAGCGCGTTGCCGACCTCCTCGTAGCCCTTGCCGTTCTGCGGCCCCAGCTCGCGATAGAGCGGAAGGTCGCCGCGGCTCAACCAGGTGCGGATGGCGATGTAGAACCGCTGCAACAGGCCCGGCTTCTCGGCCGTCGGCGGCGGCAGGTCGAAACGCAGCACGTCGTAGAGATTGCGGCTGTCGAGGATTTGCATCCCGTCGCGGTCATAGATGCGCGCACGCGTATTGGTCGGCGAGACCAGCCGGCGCAGCACCGGCGCGACCCGCTCCGGATTGATCGAGAACTCGATGCCGGAGAGCACGTCCTCCGACGGGCCATAGCTCTCGCCCGCCTGCAGCTCCAACAGCCGCTCGAGATCGAAGGTGATGGTGTCCTGCTCGGCCGTTGCCGAGGAGGCGATGGCGCCGGCGATGATCTCGCCCTGCACCAGCAAGCTCTGGACGCGCGCGTCGATCAGGCCGGCGCGGAATTGCGAGAGGTAGAGAATCCCGATGACCAGCGCGAGCAGCCCGGTCACGTTGAGGAAGATGATGCGCCGGGTCAGGCTCGAGAAACTCAAGCGGGCGAAGAACAGCCAGCCCCAGTGCAACAGATCGGCCAGCCGCCGCGCGCCGCCTTTTTCAGGGGGCGGCAGGCTGTCGTCGGGCCGCTCGGGCTCGACCTCGGTCTTGAGGCTCTCGGGGGTTCTGTTGAGCACGATCAATCTGCCGGTTGCGCCCCCAATTCCAGGCCTGGCCGGCACCACCCTGCAAGCGATCCGGCCCCCGTCAGATGGCGAAATGACGCGCCGCCTCGCACGCAACCGGATTTCGCAGCCTGCGTAATCTCGGCCGCGGGCGTGGCGTCACATCTCCTTGAAACGGTAGCCGACGCCGTAAAGCGTTTCGATCATGTCGAAATCGTCGTCGGACCCCTTGAACTTCTTGCGCAACCGCTTGATGTGGCTGTCGATGGTGCGGTCGTCGACATAGACTTGGTCGTCGTAGGCGGCATCCATCAGGGCGTTGCGACTCTTGACCACACCCGGGCGGCTGGCGAGCGCCTGCAGGATCAGGAACTCGGTGACCGTCAGCGTCACCGGCTCGTTCTTCCAGGTGCAGGTGTGGCGCTCCGGATCCATGCGCAACTGGCCGCGCTCGAGCACCTTGGCCGAGTCGGTCTCCTTCGGTGCGGAGCCGTCCTTCGGGATGGCGCGGCGGAGCACCGCCTTGACGCGCTCGACCAGGAGCCGCTGCGAGAACGGTTTGCGGATGAAGTCGTCGGCGCCCATCTTGAGCCCGAACAATTCGTCGATCTCCTCGTCCTTGGAGGTGAGGAAGATCACCGGCATGTCCGACTTTTGGCGCAGCCGCCGCAAGGTCTCCATGCCGTCCATGCGCGGCATCTTGATGTCGAGAATGGCGAGATCGGGCGGCGAGGTCTTGAAGCCGTCGAGCGCGGAGGCGCCGTCGGTGTAGGTCATGATCCGATAGCCCTCGGCCTCGAGCGCGATCGAGACCGAAGTCAGGATATTGCGGTCGTCGTCGACGAGAGCGATGGTCGGCATGAAGCCCCTGTCCCTAACGGTTCGCCCTCGGCTTTGAAGCCCGCAAAGCAAGGCCGAAGTGTGACAATTCCCTGACAAACGCGTGATTCGTCAAAGGCTTTGTTAACATAGCTCGCATCGGGCCTCAGCGCCAAGCTCAAGTTGCAGTGCGCAAAAGGACGTGGGGGCCGGTTTCGTGAAAGCAAGGGGCATTGGTTAACATGCCGAGTGAAGCGGAGGCGCCCATGAAACCCACGGCAGACTTCGATCCCAAGCTGGCCGCCAGGAAGCTCCTGCGCGAAGGCCGCAGCGGCGCGCTGGCGACCCTGATGCCGCCGGCGGGCGATCCCTATTGCTCGCTGGTCAACGTGGCGACCGCGGCCGACGGCGCCCCCCTGCTGCTGATCTCGCGGCTTGCCGTGCACACCAAGAACATCCTCGCCGATGCGCGGGTGTCGCTGATGATCGACGAGCGCAAGGAGGGCGATCCGCTGCAGGGCGCCCGGGTGATGCTGATGGGAACGGCGGCCGCGACCGACGATCCGCAAGCGCGTCGGCGCTATCTCGCGCGCCAGCCGGAGGCGGAGATGTTCGCGGGCTTCGCCGACTTCGCCTTCTACCGGATGGGACTAAAAGCGGCGCATCTGGTCGCCGGCTTTGGGCGGATCGTCGATCTCAAGCCGCAGGACATCTTGACCGAGACCGCCGACGCCGCCGAGCTCATCGCAGCCGAGCCCGAGATCCTCGCGCATATGAACGGCGACCATGCGGAGGCCTGCCGGCTCTATGCCACCAAGCTTCTGGGCGCGCCCGACGGCGAATGGCGCTGCGTCGGCTGCGACCCCGAGGGCCTCGAGCTGCAACTCGGCCGCGCGGCGCTGCGCCTGCCATTCCCGCAGCGCGTGCGTACACCTGGCGTGCTGCGTCAGGTGCTCAAGCAGATGGCCGAAGCGGCAAGGGCGGCCGTTTGATCCGGTCGATCGCATCGCAGAACTGATCCCACGATGACGGATAACCGCCGCCATCGCGTGGGCGGTGGAAGCGGGCGCCTGCCCACGAGTCGCGACGTCGCCACGTGACGGTTGTCGCGCGTGCTCGCGATGGCGCGTGCCGTCGAGATGAGTCACAATCGTCCGCAAAGACGTGTCCGCACATCCGCGGCAGGGGAGGGAGCAATGCGTCGTGGCTTGATCGGAATGGTCCTCGCCGTGGCCGCCCTGCCGGCGTTCGCCGCCGAGGAAGACATCGTGCTGCGCGGCATGGGCTCGTTCCATGTCGGCGGCCGGGTGGCCGAGGTCAGCGGCAAGCCGGTGCGCATGATCGTGCGCCAGCCCGGCGGCCCGCTCACCAAGCTCGACCCGAACGGCCAATACATGGTCGAGCAGATGTACGTGCAGTACTTCCTGCCGAAGCAGCGCAAGGGCAAGCTGCCGCTGTTGATGTGGCACGGCGGCGGTCTCACCGGCGTCACCTACGAGACCACGCCGGACGGCCGCGAGGGCTGGCTCAACTTGTTCGTCCGCAAGGGCTGGGACGTCTACAATTCCGATGCGGTCGAGCGCGGCCGTGCCGGCTTCGCGTCCTCCGACGTGTGGCCCTCGGAGCCGACCTTCCTGACCTACGCGGATCCGTTCGAGCGCTTTCGCATCGGCGACGGCGAAGGCTCGTGGAGCCCCGATCCGACGAAGCGCAAGGTTTTGCCCGGCAACCAGTTCCCGGTGGAGGCCTACGACAACTACATGAAGCAGTCGGTGCCGCGCTGGCTCACCACCGACAACGCGATCATCGACGCCTATATCGCGCTCGTCGACAAGGTCTGCCCCTGCGTGCTGCTGCTGCACAGCCAGGGCGGCGCGTTGGGCTTCAAGGTGGCGGAGCAGCGCCCCGACAAGGTCAAGGCGATCGTCGCGGTCGAGTCGGCGACCGCCGGCAATCTTGGCAAGGCGGCCGCACTCAAGGACACGCCGACGCTGATGATCTTCGGCGACTATGTCGACCAGCACCCGCGCTGGGCGACGTTCAAGAAGATCGACCTCGAATACGCGGCGGCGGTGCGTGCCGGCGGTGGCACCGTCGACGTCATCAACCTCCCGGACATCGGCATCAAGGGAAATTCGCACATGCTGATGCAGGACAAGAACAACGCCGAGATCGCCGAGGTCATCCAGAAATGGCTTGTCGGGAAGGGCCTCGTCGATTGATCCGGCCGTTCACCGCAACACGCAGTAATCAACAGAACAGGGAGGGCGTCATGCGCCGTTTGGGTATCGCTTTGGCATTGAGCTTGGTTGCAGGTTCGGCTCTGGCTCAAGGCAAGGAACCGATCCTTCTGCGCGACATGGGCTCGTTCCACGTCGGCGGCCGGCTGATCGAGATCAGCGGCCAGCCGATCAAGGAGGTGGTGTTCACGCCCGGCGGCGTGCCGGCCAAGATGGATCCGAACGGCACCTACCAGGTCGAGCAGATGTACGTGCAGTACTTCCTGCCGCAGAACCGCAAGGGCAAGCTGCCGCTGCTCATGTGGCACGGCGGCGGGCTCACCGGCGTGACCTACGAGACCAAGCCCGACGGCGGCGAAGGCTGGCTCACCTATTTCATCCGCCGGGGCTGGGACACCTATATTTCCGACGCCATGGAGCGCGGCCGCTCCGGCTGGTCCACCACCTTCAAGGGCGAGGCGGTGTCGCTGCCGTTCGGCGATCCGTGGGAGCGCTTCCGCATCGGCGCACCCGGCTCCTGGAACGCCGACAAGGTCAAGCGCACGACCTATCCGGGCACCCAGTTTCCGATCGAGGCCTACGAGCAATTCATGAAGCAGGGCGTGCCGCGCTGGCTCACCACCGACAACGAGATCGTGGCCGCCTATGTCGCGCTGGTCGACAAAGTCTGCCCGTGCGTCGTCATGGTGCACAGCCAGTCCGGCACGTTCGGCTACAAGGTGCTGGAGGCGCGGCCCGACAAGGTCAAGGCGCTGGTCGCGGTCGAGCCGACGGTCGGCGGCGACCGCAACAAGATCGCGTCGATCAAGAGCACGCCGATCCTGGCGATCTATGGCGACAACGCCAGGGACCATCCGCGCTGGTCGAAGATCCGCCAGCGCGGCGTCGATTACGCGGGCGTTCTCAAGGCCGCCGGCGGCAGCATCGACGTCGTCGATCTGCCGGACGTCGGCATCAAGGGCAATTCCCACATGGTGATGATGGACAAGAACAGCGGCCAGGTCGCCGACCTCATCCAAAAGTGGCTGGTCGGCAAGGGATTGGCGGAATGAGATCGAGCCGATCCTGCTGCGGCGCAACAAACGCAACCGAACACGCGGCTGCCGCGTTAGCCGCTAAGGTTACCCACAGCGCGTGTGATTTCTCGCGATTTGGCGGGCATTGCGGAGGTTATGCGGAATAAACTGTACAGCCGCATACCGGCTTGGCAGGGCGCCCGATCCCAATTATAGGGTCGCGGGCCCGCGGGTCGGGCGCTATGATCGGGCCGTCATGCCAAGATACGGCACCAGGGAGTAGGTCCGGCGGCGGGTCGGACGTGTCGTGGAGGTCTTCCGTGCAGGAAACGGGTTTGAGGAACAGCGCCTACGGCGCCGATAAATTTGGTTTTAAGGATCTTGCCGCGGTTCATTGGAATCATACTGCTCCCGCGCTTTACGAGCACGCGATCGCGGCGCGCGAGGCCACCATCGTCGAGGGTGGTGCGCTGTGCGCCGAGACCGGCGTCCATACCGGCCGCAGCCCCAAGGACAAACATACGGTGGTCGACGCGCTCACCGAGAACACCGTCTGGTGGGACGGCAACCGCAAGCTCAGTCAGGCCAATTTCCAGCTGCTCTACGAGGACTTCATCGCCCATGCGCGCGGCAAGCGGCTGTTCGCGCAGGACCTCTACGGCGGCGCCGACCCGAAATACCGGATAAAAACCCGGGTCTACACCGAGCTGGCCTGGCATTCGCTGTTCATTCGCCAATTGCTGATCAGGCCCGTGGGTCCCGAGCTTGAGGACTTCATCCCCGAGCTCACCATCGTCGATCTGCCCTCGTTCAAGGCCGATCCCCAGCGCCACGGCGTGCGCTCCGAAACCATCATCGCCATCGACTTCACCAAGAAGATCATTCTCATCGGCAACTCGTCCTATGCGGGCGAGATGAAGAAGTCGGTCTTCACCACGCTCAACTTCTATCTGCCGGCGCAGGGCGTGATGCCGATGCACTGCTCCGCCAATATCGGCAAGGACGGCGACGTCGCGCTGTTCTTCGGCCTCTCCGGCACCGGCAAGACCACGCTGTCGGCCGACCCGAGCCGCACCCTGATCGGCGACGACGAGCACGGCTGGGGCCCGGACGGCGTGTTCAACTTCGAGGGCGGCTGCTACGCCAAATGCATCAGGCTCTCCGAGGATGCGGAGCCCGAGATCTACGCCGCCACCAATCGCTTCGGCGCGGTGCTCGAGAACGTGGTGTTCGATCCCGAGACGCGGGTGCCGAATTTCGACGACGACAGCAAGACCGAGAATACCCGCTCCGCCTATCCGCTCGATTTCATGCCGCTCGCCTCGCGCACTGGCCGCGGCGGGCAGCCCAAGAACATCATCTTCCTGACGGCGGACGCCTACGGCGTGATGCCGCCGATCGCCAAGCTCACCCCGGCGCAGGCGATGTACCACTTCCTCTCCGGCTACACCGCCAAGGTCGCCGGCACCGAGAAGGGTCTGGTCGGCGTGCAACCCGATTTCTCCACCTGCTTCGGCGCGCCGTTCCTGCCGCGCCCACCGTCCGAATACGGCAACCTGCTGCGCGACTACATTTCCAGGCACAACGTCGATTGCTGGCTGGTCAACTCGGGTTGGACCGGCGGCATCTACGGCGTCGGCCGCCGCATGCCGATCAAGGTGACGCGCGCGCTCGTCACCGGCGCGCTCGACGGCTCGCTCAAAAATGTCAGCTTCCGCACCGATCCCTATTTCGGCTTCGCGGTGCCGAGCTCGGTGCCGGGGATCGAGCCGCACATCCTCTATCCGATGAAGACCTGGAAGGACAAAGCCGCCTTCGACGAGACCGCGCGCAAGCTGGTGCGCATGTTCCAGGAGAACTTCGTCAAGTTCGAGAAGCAGGTCGACGCCGACGTGCGCTCCGCCGCGCCCGAGGTGCGCATCGCGGCGGAGTGAATGGGGCGCGGGTGTGCCGCGCGGCACCGACTGACTGGCGTCTCTTATTGTGTATCCCACGGATTGAGGACGGTAACGCCAGTTCCGGCGATATCACCGACATTGCGCGTGACGAGAGTTAGCCCGCGAACGAGTGCTGTTGCAGCAATGAGCCCGTCGATCACCGCGAGCGGGCGTTCGGCAGCAAGCCGCCCCCACGTCTCGGCAATTTCGGAGTCGATGCCGAGGATCCGATCGGAATAATTCAGTCGCGTAGACTCGAGCCATTGTTGAAGCGCGGCCGCTTGGACCGCATCGCGCCTGGCGTGTCTGGCAACACCCTTGGCAATTTCGCCCAAGGTCAGCACACTGATATTGAGAGCGGCCGGCTCGACCTGCCGAAACCACGACACTACTTGCGGACTCGGAAGCTTGCGTCGGGTCTCCGAAATCACGTTGGTATCCAGGAGGAAGCTCACAGATCGATTTCTCGTCCCGGGTCGGGAGACCGGTCGTTGATGATTTCAATGGCTTCATCATCGAGTTTGGGACCACCGAGCAGATGGTCGACGAAACTAGGACGGGTCGTTTCCAGGCGGCGGTAATCGTCGACCGAGATGACAACTGCGGAATCCACCCCACGGTGGGTGACGATTTGGGGGCCCTCCGCGGCTGCTCTTCGAATGAGCTCGGCCAATCGGGCCTTCGCGTCCTGCATTTGCCATCGACGAAGCATGGTGCTGACCGGTCTGACCGGTCTGACTATAGTCATTGAATTAAATATTGCAACGCCGGCGCCGTCGACAGCTCCGTCACCCCTGCGCGGGGCTCAGCCGGTTGAAGCGTTCCTTCTGCTCATTGCTCAGGGCGCCGTAGAAATTCTCCAGCGCCGGCTGCACGGTTTGCACCGCCCGCAGCATCGCATCGAGCCGCTGCTCCATCGCTTCCAGCCGGCCGACCGGCGTCAGCGCCCGGTAGGTGGGGCAATCCGATTTCAGCAGACTGATTGCTGCGGTCGTGGCGTCCTGCAGGTCCTTGAATGCGCTGCGCTGCGCCTCGTTGGGCCGCACCGTGCGTTCGATCCGCTCGATCGGCAAGCTGCCGATGCCGGCGGCGCGCTCGCCGCATACTTGCGTCAAATCGCGCTGGGTCTGCTGCTGATTCGGATTGTCGTCGGGGCCGAGCGCATTGAAGCGCGCCTTCTGCTCGTCGTTGAGCGACTGATAGAACGTGTCGAGCGCCGGCCGCACGGTGCGCACCGCCTGCAGCATGGCGGTGAGCCGCTTCTGCATGGCCTCGATCCGTCCAGTCGGCGTGCTCGGCAATTCGGTCGGGCACGAGGCCTTGAGGATGTCGAGCGCCTTCGCGGTCGCCTCCTTGAGCCCGTCGAGCGCGCCGCGCTGCGCGTCGGTGGGCTCGACCGTCTGCGCGATCTGCTCGATCGGCCAGTCGGTCAGTCCCGCGGTCTGACCGCTGCAAAGGTCGGCGCCCACGGTCCGCTGCTCGCTGCGCGGGCGCGCGCCGCCCGAGCCCTGCGGCTTTCCGGCCGCCGCGTAACCGCTGCCGGCATAGCCATAGGCGTAACGCCCGAACATGCCCTCGTAGACGTCGTCATAGGCGTTCAGCCAGAACGCGTCATACGCATAGGGGTAGAACGTGTAGCCGATGAAGTCGTCATAGGCATAGGGCCAGAACAGCGGGCCGAACCAGCCGATCACGATGATCGCCCGATGATGATGATGATGATGATTCCATCCGAGACCGGCGAAGCTGCCCTTGAATGTCGCGTGCGCCAGCGCTTTCCCGCCGAGGCCGGCGGCGGCGACCTTGTTGGCCAGGACCTGGTTTTGCAACACGCGACCCGCGCCCGGCTTGCTGCCGGCGCCGGCCAGCTGGAACTGATTTTGCGCAGTCGGATTGCGACCGCCCTGGCCGGCAATATTGCGGGCGTTGAGCTGGGTCTTGTCCGGACCCTGGGCGGTAACGTTTCGCGGCGTCTGCGCCTGCCGCGCGACCGCGGAGGTTCCCCCTTGGGAACGGACGAAGTTCTGCGGCGCAACATGCGGCTTCGACACGACCCGCGGCGCCGACATGACGCGCGGGGCGGCCATTGTCCGCGGCGCCGACATGACTCGGGGCGCCGACATGACGCGCGGGGCCGGAGCCGACATCCGCGGCGCAGGTGCGGCGCGCGCGCCACCCCCATGCCCCCCGCCGGGCTTCTGTGCCCAGGCGGTGGTTGTCGCAATCCCGGTCGCAAGGATGAGAACTGCCACGACGCGAATGCTCGATGGCATCATGATACGGACTCCCACGTCGCCCGCACGAGTCAACGCTCAAGGTGGCGTGTTTGTTTCGCTTGCGCAAGGGCTGCGGCGTTTTCGCGTCCAGGGACCAACGCGATGACTATTCGTTCATTCACGCGGGCGTGAGATCGAGGATTGGCAAGCGGCTTGCCTCGATGGGAACGAAACGGACGGAAGTCGCGGCGAGGGGCTGGGCTGCAAGGGGCAAGGGAACTCACCGAGTTCGCGGCGCATTCAACGGCCCGCAATAGTTCACCGCATCATCAGCGTGCCGGCGCCGTGGTCGGTCAAAAGCTCGAGCAGCACCGCGTGCGGAACCTTGCCGTCGAGGATGACCACGCCCTCGACGCCCGCTTCGAGCGCGTAGATGCAGGTCTCGACCTTGGGGATCATGCCGCCCGAGATGGTGCCGTCGGCGATCAGGCGGCGCGCGTCGTCGGCCGTGAGCTGCTTGATCAGGCTGTTCGATTTGTCGAGCACGCCCGGCACGTCGGTGAGCAGCAACAGCCGCTTGGCCTTGAGCGCGCCGGCGATGGCGCCCGCGAAGGTGTCGGCATTGACGTTGTAGGTGCCGCCCTGGGCCGAGGTCGCGACCGGCGCCAGCACCGGAATGAGCTCGCGGCCGAGGATCTGGGTCAGCACGGTGGTGTCGACCTTCTCGGGCTCGCCGACGAAGCCGAGGTCGATGATCTTCTCGATATTGGAGTCGGGATCGACCACGGTGCGGTTGACCTTGCGCGCCAGCACCATGTTGCCGTCCTTGCCGGTCAGCCCCACCGCCTTGCCGCCGGCCTCGTTGATGAAGCCGACGAGCTGCTTGTTGATCGAGCCGGCGAGCACCATCTCGACGATCTCGATGGTGGCGGCGTCGGTGATGCGCAGTCCGCCGGCGAATTCCGACTTGATGCCGAGCCGCTTGAGCATCTCGCCGATCTGCGGCCCGCCGCCGTGCACCACCACCGGATTGATCGCGGTCTGCTCCATCAGCACGATGTCGCGGGCGAAGTTTCGCGCCGTCTCCTCCTCGCCCATGGCGTGGCCGCCGTATTTCACCACGACGGTCTCCTCGTCGTAGCGCTGCATGTGGGGCAGCGCTTCCGACAGGATGCGGGCGATGTCGTGGGGCGAAACGGTCATGGCATGGTCCCGGCCTTGTCTTTGGTCGAGCTTTTACCGGGCGCGGCGAGGGTGGGGAAGGGCGCTGTCAGCGGGTGTAGGGTGGGCAAAGGCGCGGAAGCCAGCTCTCCCATGGAGCAGGGCGTAGCGCGCCTTTGCCCACGTGTTGCATTTTGCGTGCACATTCTTCTACGCGTGGGCACGGCGCTCGCTCCATTTGCTCGGCGAGAACTGGATATCGTCTCGCGCCTTTGCCCACCCTACAGCTGGTCGCCGTTTCGAGGATGTTTCATCCCCCGGGCGAGGGGCCGATATAGGTCGAGGTCGGGCGGATCATCCGGCCGCTGCGCTGCTGCTCGAGCGCGTGGGCGATCCAGGCCGGCGCCCGCGCGATGGCGAAGACCGGCGTGAAGGCCTCGCGCGGCAGGCCGATGGCGTCGAGGATGAGCGCCGCATCCATCTCGATATTGGCCTCCAGCCGCCGACCCGGCTTGAGCCGTTGCAGCGCCGCCAGCGCCCGGCGCTCGACCTCCTGCGCGAAGGCCAGGCGTTTGCTGTCCGGGATCGAGCCGCCGCAAGGCCCCGCGCAGCATGTCGGCACGGGGGTCGCGGACGCGGAAGACGCGGTGGCCGAAGCCCATCAGCCGGCCGCCGCTGGCGAGCGTGCGGTCGAGCCAGCCGTCGATGTCGCCGCTCGCGGCGATCTCATCGAGCATGTCAAGTGCCAGGCCCGGCGCACCGCCGTGCAGCGCGCCGGTGAACGCGCCATAGGCGCCGACCACTGCCGACGCGAGCGAGGCGCGCGTCGAGATGATGACGCGCGCGGCAAATGTGGAGGTCCCCAAGCCGTTGTCGATGACGGTCGTGAGATAGGTATCGAGCGCCGTGATCAAGCGCGCCTCGACGGCGGCGCCGTCGACCATGCGTAAAAAGTCGGCCGCCGTGGCGAGCGCCGGATCGGGCGGCAGCGGCGGCTTGCCGCCGCGTGCACGAACGAGCGCCGCGATCGCGACCGGCAGGGTCGCGGCGATCGTCGCCGGCGCGCTGTCCTCCGGCAGCGCGGCGAGAGCCATGCGCAGCCCCTCGATCGGCGGGCGGCGCGCCGCGGCCGGCAGCCAGTCGCCGAGCCGGGAAAAGGCGAGCGTCCGGCCGGCACCAAGCTGCGCGACGATGTCTTCGCGCGTGAGACCATCCCCGGCAAAGCCGTCCCAGAGCAGCGCGATCGTCCCTTCATATCCGTGACGCACGACGAGCTCGCCGATGGTATGGCCGCGCACCCACACAATTCCGTACTCGCCATCGGCGTGGCTCAGCACGGTCTGCGCCGCGACCACGCCTTCGAGCCCATCGCTCATGTTGCGCGCTCCTTGGTGAGCCGTGCGATCGCGGCGCGCAGCTCCGGGATGCCGGCGCCGCTGCGGGCCGAGGTCGCGAGCAGGTCCGGATAGGCCGCGGCGTGCTTGGCCAGCGCCGCCGTGGTCGCGGCGACGAGCGTCTTGAGCTCGGCCTCCTTCACTTGGTCGGCCTTGGTGAGCACGATCTGGTAGTTCACCGCCGCCTGGTCGAGAGTGTCGAGCACGTCATCGTCGGGCGGCTTGAGGCCATGGCGGGCGTCGACCAGGAGATAGACCCGCGCCAGGTTGGCGCGGCCCTTGAGGAAGGCATGGATCAGCGCGGTCCAGGCCTTGACCTTGGCTTTCGCGGCGGCGGCATAGCCGTAGCCCGGCATGTCGACCAGCACGAGCTTGTCTTCGCCCTTGAAGAAGATCAGCTCCTGGGTGCGGCCGGGCGTGTGCGAGATGCGCGCCAGCGCGCGGCGTCCGGTGAGCGCGTTGATCAGGCTCGACTTGCCGACATTGGAGCGGCCGGCGAACGCGATCTCGACGCCGCGCATCGCCGGCAGCGATACCAGCGACCCGGCGGCCGAAGCGAATTGCCAGTCGGCCGCGAACAGCTTGCGGCCGGCTTCGATCTCGGTGCGGGTGAAGGGGGCTGTCGTCATGGTGCGGACCTGTCCCGGGCGCAGCGCAACATGGAGCGCGCGCAGACAAGTCTACGCAGTCTGCGCATGCTTGAACTGCGTGCGCGGAATGATGCGCTGCAGAACCGGGACCGTTACGGTCTGTGGCGGTCCCGGATCAGCGGTGCACCGCTACGCAAGAGCTTCGCGCTGCACCGCATCCGGGACACGCTCAGTATCACTCGCCGTCCTTCTTCTTGTTCTTGAATAGGTCTTTGAGTTTGTTGAACAGGTCTTTGAGGTTGCCCAACAGCTCGATCTTGGCGCCGTGCTTATGCATGATGACGCTCTGCTGCAGCACCGACAGCGTGTTGTTCCACGCCCAGTAGATCACCAGTCCGGCCGAGAAGCTCGCCAGCATGAAGGTGAAGATGATCGGCATCCAGTCGAAGATCATCTTCTGCGTCGGGTCCGGTGGCGGCGGGTTGAGCTTCATCTGGAACCACATGGTCACGCCCATGACCAGCGGCCAGGCGCCGAGGTGGAGGAACGTGCCGATCACCGGAACGATGGTCGGATCCCACGGGATCAGCCCGAACAGGTTGAACACCGTGGTCGGGTCGGGCGCCGAGAGGTCCTTGATCCAGCCGTAGAACGGCGCGTGCCGCATCTCGATGGTGATGAACAGCACCTTGTAGAGCGCGAAGAAGACCGGGATCTGAATGACGATCGGCAGGCAGCCGGCGACCGGATTGATCTTCTCCTTCTTGTAGAGCTCCATCATCGCCTGCTGCTGCTTCATCTTGTCGTCGCCGTAGCGCTCGCGGATCGCCACCATCTCCGGCTGCACCGCCTTCATCTTCGCCATCGAGGCGTAGGATTTGTTGGCGAGCGGGAAGAACACGATCTTGATCAGCACGGTGATGATCAGGATGGCGAGCCCGAAATTGCCGACCTGGTGGTAGATCCAGTCCATCGCCAGGAACAGCGGCTTGGTGATGAAGTGAAAAAGGCCCCAGTCGATCAGCCGGTCGAACAGCTTGAGGCCGAGCGCGTCGTTGTAGCCATCGACGATGCTGACCTCCTTGGCGCCGGCGAAAAGACGCGCGTCGGCGACGCCGGCTGTGCCCGGTGCGAGCGTCAGTGCGGGGCCGAGATAGTTGCTCTGGTAGGTCTTGGTGCTGCCGATCTGGTCCGCCACGAACTTCGCGTCGATCCGGATCGTGGGATCGGGGATGAGCGTTGCAGCCCAATACTTGTCGGTGAAGCCGAGCCAGCCATTGGTGCCCGGATAGGAAATCGTCTTCTTCTTCTCGAGGTCCGCGTAGCTCTCCTCCTGCAGCTTGTCGCCGAACACGCCGATCGGGCCCTCATGCAGGATGTAGTAACCTTCCGTCTTCGGCGTGCCGTGGCGCGAGATCAACGCGTAGGGATAGAGCGTCACCGGCGCCGCGCCTTTGTTGGCGACCTCGTCCTTGATGGTGAACAGGTACTTGTCGTCGACCGCGATGGTGCGGCGGAATTCGAGCCCCTCGCCGTTGTCGTAGGTGAGCGTCACCGGCCGGCCGACGGAGAGCGCGCCCGACCCCTGCTGCTGCCACATCGTCTCCGAACCGGGCAGCTTCAGCGTGGTGCTGCCCGGCGGGGACCAGCCGAGCTCGGCATAGAACGGGTGCGGGCTTCCCGACGGGGCGAGCAACACGACCGCGGGCGACCTCGGATCCACGGTCTCGCGATATTTGACCAGCGCTAGATCGTCGATGCGGCCGCCCTTGAGCGCGATCGAGCCGGCAAGCCGCGGCGTCTCGATCCGCACGCGCGGCGACAGCGCGAGCGCCGCCTCGCGGGTCAGGGTCTGGCCCGGCGCACCGGGCGCCGGCGGCGCGGTCCCCGGCTGCGGCGTCGTGCCGGGCTCCTGCTGCGGAACGGTGGGAGACGGCTGCGTCTGTTGCTGCTGCTGGGCCTGCTTCTGCTTCTCGACCTGCGGCATGCCGAAGAAGATCTGCCACCCGATCAGCACGAGCGCCGACAGGACGATGGCGAGCAGCGTATTCTTCTGGTCGGTCATGTCATTGGCTCGTCATTAACTCGTCATGGGCTCTTCATTGGCTGGTATCGCTTGGCGCGCTGCCCTGACGGTCGCGGCGCGTCCCGCCGGTGTGCTCGGCACGCCGCGGCTCCAATCGCCGCAGCGCTCCGTCGAATTGCTCGATCATGCGATCGAATGGCAGCTCCAAGGCAGCACGACGGCCGATCAGCACATAGTCATGGCCGGGACGCAGGCAACCCGCGGCCGCAAGCCTTACGATTTCCTTGAGACGTCGCCGCACGCGATTGCGCTCGACGGCATTTCCAACCTTCTTCGACACGGTGAAGCCGACGCGTACCGGACCACTGTCGTCTCGCTTGCGCGCCTGCAGTACGAACGCCGCAGTCGGCACCTTGCTCCCGGTCGCGGCGGCCAGGAAATCGGCTCGTTGCCGCAGCCGCTCCACGGGAACGACCGCCGCGCGGCAGGGGTCAGGCACTGAGCCGCTTGCGGCCGCGCGCGCGGCGCTTGGCGAGCACCTTGCGGCCGCCCGTGGTCGCCATGCGGGCGCGGAAGCCGTGACGGCGCTTGCGCACCACCTTGCTCGGTTGATAGGTCCGCTTCACGGGTGGTTCTCCGCTGGCCGCTGGCCGATGCCGGTGGATTGCTCGGGCGGCGCACGGGCCCTGGCCTCTTGCCCAAAACCCCCGGAATCGCCGGGGCCGCCGCGTCCAAAGTCCCGCGGCTTATAAGGGAGGCTGCCCTTCCTCGTCAATGCGACGACATGCGACGCCAGGCTCGCGCACGCGAAGTCGTGAACGTCGCCGAGGCCCAAATGACGGTGAAATGACCTTGCCGCGCCCGCCGCTCGGGTAAGATCGTCCCTGGCGGATACCGTGCGAGACCCCAAATGGCGACCGGCCGCGACCATGCCCTCGAATAACGAGACCTCGTCCCCGATCGTGGGCCGTGGGACCGCAAGGCTCTCGCTGCGGCGGCTCTGGCCGCTCGCCGCGGTCGGGCTGCTGTCGGGGACCGTCATCGCCATGGGCTGGCACCGGCAGCTCTCGTTCGAGACGCTGGTCCATCACCACGCCGTCCTGCAGGACTTCATCGCCCGCAATACGACGGCGGCGATCGCCGCCTATGTGGCGCTTTATATCGTGGTGGTCGCGCTGTCGGTGCCGGGCGGGGTTTTTCTCACCATCACCGGCGGCATCCTGTTCGGCGCCGTGCTCGGCGGCGCGGCCGCGATGGTGGGCGCGACGATCGGAGCGATCTGCATCTTTCTGATCGCCAAGAGCGCGCTCGGCGAGCATCTCGTGCGCCGGGCCGGCCCGTTGGCGGAGCGACTGGCCGCCGGCTTCCGCGCTGACGCCTTCAGCTATCTGCTGTTCCTCCGGCTCGTTCCGCTGTTTCCGTTCTGGCTGGTCAATCTGGTGCCGGCGCTCTGCGGCGTGCGGCTCATGACCTTCGCGGCGGCGACCGTGATCGGCATCATTCCCGCCACCTTTGCCTTCGCGTTCGTCGGCGCCGGCCTCGACAGCGTGGTCGCCGCGCAGGACGCCGCCTACCAGGCGTGCCTGGCGGCGGCGCACCCCGATTGCCGGCTCGATTTCCACTTCAGGGACGCGATCACGCCGCAGCTTCTGGGCGCGCTCGCGGCGCTCGGCGTGGTCGCGCTTATTCCGGTCGTGGTCAAGCGGCTGCGCGCTCGCTCGCGCGTCACCCATCCGTCGGGCTAAGAGCGAGGCCAAGCCATGCCGGAACTGTTGCGACCCGACATCTGCGTCATCGGCGCCGGCTCCGGCGGCCTTTCGGTCGCCGCCGCCGCCGCCGCCTTCGGCGTGCCGGTGGTGCTGGTCGAGAAGGCCCGGATGGGCGGCGACTGTCTCAACACCGGTTGCGTGCCGTCGAAATCGCTGATCGCGGCCGGCAAGCGCGCCCACGCCATCGCCGCGGCGCGGCCGTTCGGGGTCACGGCGCCGGGCGCCGAGGTCGCCTTCGGCGACGTCCACCGCCACGTGCACGACGTCATCGCGGCGGTCGCGCCGAACGATTCGAAGGAACGCTTCGGCGGCCTCGGCGTGCGGGTGATCGAAGGCACCGCCCGCTTCAAGGATGCGCGCACGGTCGCGGTCGGCGACGAGATCGAGATCAAGGCCCGGCGCTTCGTCATCGCCACCGGCTCGTCGCCCTCCGTCCCGCCGATTCCCGGGCTGGCGGAGACGCCGCACCTCACCAACGAGACGGTGTTCAATCTCACCGCGCGCCCCGAGCATCTCGTCGTGATCGGCGCAGGCCCGATCGGGCTCGAGCTGGCGCAGGCGTTCCGCCGGCTCGGCGCCGAGGTCACGGTGCTGGAAGCGGCGCAGCCGCTGGCGCGCGAAGACCCCGAATGCGCCGGCATCGTGCTCGATGCGCTGGCGCGCGAAGGCGTCGTGGTTCGCGCGGGCGCCGCGGTGGTTCGCGTCGAGGCCGCGGATGCGCGCGTCAAGGTGGTGGTGCGCGCCGGCGCCGGCGAGCAGGTGCTCGACGGTAGCCATCTCTTGGTGGCGACCGGGAGGCGGGTGAACACTGCGGGGCTCGGCCTCGAAGACGCCGGCATCGAATACGACGGCGGCGGCATCCGGGTCGACCAGGGACTGCGCACCGCCAACAAGCGCGTCTACGCCATTGGCGACGCGGCCGGCGGCGCGCAGTTCACCCACGCCGCCAACTATCACGCCGGGCTGGTGATCCGGAACGCGCTGTTCCGCCTGCGCGTCAAGGTCGACGACGATCTGATCCCGCGCGTCACCTTCACCGATCCCGAGCTCGCCCATGTCGGCCTGACCGAGGCCGAGGCCAGACGCCGGGGCGTCGCGTTGCGGGTGCTGCGCTGGCCGTACCACGAGAACGACCGCGCCCAGGCCGAGCGCGAGACCGTGGGGCACATCAAGGTGGTGACCGACCGCCGGGGCAGGATTCTCGGCGCCACCATCGTCGGCGCGGCAGCCGGCGAGCTGATCACCACCTGGACCCTGGCGATCAGCCAGGGCCTCAATATCCGCGCCTTTACCGGTATCGTGGTGCCGTATCCGACCCTGGCGGAGGTTGGAAAACGCGCGGCGATCACCTATTTCACCCCTAGTTTGACGAGCCCTTGGGTGCGGCGCATCATAGCCTTGCTGCGCCGTTTCGGTTGAGCTGGGGCGCAACCCATTATGGTACCTGAAATGACGGATCGACCCGCGGCGGGATCGACCCGCGAGCGCGTGGCGCGCTTGGGACTGTCGGGCAAGCTCCTCGTTCTCACGATCCTGTTCGTGATGATCGCGGAAGTGCTGATCTATGTCCCGTCGATCGCCAATTACCGCCTCAACTTGCTGAGAGACCGGCTATCCGCCGCCTATACGGCTGCGCTGGTGTTCGAGGTGGCGCCGGACGGCATGGTGCCCGAGAACGTGGCGCGCCAGGTTCTCGACTCGATCGGCGCGCGCGCGGTCGCCGTGAAGAAGGGACAGCAGCGCCGCCTGCTGGCAGCCACCGAGATGCCGCACGCCGTCGACCATGAGATCGACATGCGCGACTGGCGCTGGCACGGCGCCATCATCGACGCCTTCGGCACGCTGTTCTGCGGGGACGATGACGTCATCCGGGTGGTCGGCGACGCGCCGATGGACGGCGAGTTCGTCGAGATCGTCATCAACGAAAAGCCGTTGCGGGACCAGATGCTGCTGTTCTCCCGCAATATTCTGCTCTTGTCCCTGCTGATCTCCGGGATCACCGCCACGCTGGTCTATTTCGCGCTGCACTATCTGTTCGTGCGGCCGCTGCGCCGGATCACCGCCAACATGACCGCGTTCCACGAGGCGCCGGAAGACCCCGCGCGCGTCATCGCGGCCTCCGGCCGGCACGACGAGATCGGCACCACCGAGCGCGAGCTCGCCGCCATGCAGCGCGATCTCGCCTCGATGTTGCAGCAGAAGAGCCATCTCGCCGCGCTCGGGCTGGCGGTATCCAAGATCAACCACGACCTGCGCAACCTGCTCACCTCCGCGCAGCTGTTCTCGGAGCGGTTGGCGACCATTTCCGATCCGCACGTGCAGCGCTTCGCGCCCAGGCTGATGCGCGCGCTCGAGCGCGCCATCGCGTTCTGCCAGTCGACCTTGTCCTACGGCCGGGTGCAGGAGCCGCCGCCCGACCGCCGCACCATCGCGCTCGAGCCGACGGTCGAAGAGGTGCGCGCGACGCTCGGCCTCGATCCCGGCGCGCCGATCCGCTGGATCGGCGCGGTCGAGCGCGACCTCACGGTCGACGCCGATGCCGAGCAGCTGTTCCGGATTCTGCTGAATCTCGCGCGCAACGCCGTGCAGGCGCTCGAGAGCCGCGCCGCCAAGGACCCCGGCCGCGACCAGATCCGCATCACCGGCCGGCGCGAGGGCGCGGTGGTGGTGATCGAGGTGTCCGACACCGGGCCGGGGCTCGACGAGCGCGCCCGCGCGCATCTGTTCGAAGCCTTCCAGGGCTCGACCCGTACCGGCAGCGCCGGGCTGGGGCTGGCGATCGCGGCCGAGTTGGTGCGCGCCCATAGCGGCGAGATCCGGCTGGTCGACGGCACCATCGGGGCGACCTTCCGCGTCACCATTCCGGACCGGGCGGTCGAGCTCGACCAGCGCCGCGAGCGGGTAAGGGCGTGAGTAGTCCGATACCAGTGCCGTGATCTCGGCGTGCTCCCTCCCCCGTGAAAAGGGAGGATTGGGGAAGCGTTGGGGGTGAGAGAACCGAGAGAGGGCGAGGCTGTCTCGCTGTCTCAGTGCCTAGGAGGCTGAGACAGCGAGACAGTAGCACTAAGTCATTGTATTCGCGAGATTTAGGCTGTCTCACGGAAGGGCGCCGGGCTGTCTCGCGGGCGTGGACTTGTCCGTGCGGCAACACCGACGTGGAGGCCGGGACCCGGCCCCATGGGCGCCAGACGCGGCCCCATGGGCGCCAACATCACCGCGCCAGCGGATCGGGGCGCAGCTGGAACCGTACCACCTTGGGCCGGTTCTCCTTGCCGCCTTCGAGGTGGAACATCGTCCGCGTCGAATAGGTCGTCCACAGCGAGCGGCCCTTCCAGCCGGCGTTCGGGTCGTCGATGCGCCCTTCCGTCCATTTGGTGAAGAAGCCGACCGGGTAGGGGACCCGCAAGTTGACGAACTTGCCGCCCACCAGGGCCAGCAGCGAGTCGTTGAGGTTGCCGCTGGCGATCGGCACGTCCTTGCCGAGGCCGAACGTGTCGTACTGGTCGATCCAGGTGTAGTAGCTCGCCTCGGCCGAGCCCGGATCGTTGACGTTCTTCATTTGCGGCCCGGGGAACTGGTGCAGCGTCCAGCCCTCGGGGCAGTGCTTGCCGGTCGCGGTCGGGCCGTTGAGCACCTTGCACTTGCGGCGGTCGAAGCTCGCCAGGTGTCCGCTCGCCAGCGACGCCCAGTACACGCCGTTGCGGTCGATGTCGCCGCCGCGCGGCCCGTAGCCGGGCAACGGCGGCTCGTAGATTTCGGCGAGCGCCGTCTGCGTCGGATTCGACCCCGGCGCAATGCGGATGACCTGACCGGGATATCCCAGATTGGTCCCCCACACCGAGCCGTCGACCGGGCTCACCGCCACGGCGTAGATGTTGACCGCGAACCGCTTGTCTTTGGTGGGGTCGACCGGCTGACCGGGCTCGACATAGTCGTCGCGCTTGCCGTTGCCGTTGGTGTCGACGATGAACGGCGTCCAGCCTTGCGACTTCGCCTCGTCGCCGGTCTCCTCGAACATCTTGCGGTCGAGCCAGCCGACCACGCCGGGGCCGCTCACGCCGCTCGACGTCCACACCGTGTTGTTGGCGTCCTCGGCGAAGATCAGGTGGTGGGTGGGGAAGCAGGTCGAGATCAGCGTGAACTTGCCGGTCGCCGGATCGTACATCGAGAGATGGCGGCCGGCGGATTCGAGCGGGAACGCCTTCGCCGACGGGTGGTCGGATCCCTTCTTGCAGAAATCCGGATTGGCCGGCGGCCGCACCCGGGCGGTGAACCAGACCCGCGCCTTCTCGTCCATGATCGGGTTGTGATTGCTGGTCTGGCTGTCCCAAATCGGCTTGTCGCCCCACACCGGCGAGGGCGCCATCGGGGCGTCCTTGGAGCTCGGCGTCTTCGGGTCGCGCACCGGATGCTTCACCTGGGTCGCGGTATGCGTGTTCGGATCGAGCACCGGGATGAAATCCGTGCTGTCCTCGGTCGTCCCGTAGAGCTTGCCGTTGGCGTTGATCGTGGGCTTGCGCCGGTCGGTGCCGATCAGATCGTGCAGGTAGGCGGTGGGCGTGCTCCAGTCCCACATCGTGAGCACGACGTTGCGTTCGATGCCCTGCGGCCGCTCCGGCTTGGCGAACGGCAATTCGCCGGCGGCGATCCGGTCGGTCCAGTCGCCGAACATCTTGAACGCGCGCGGCGCGTCGAGCTTGCCGATGTCGCGGGCCATTTGCGTGAGCGCCTGCCCGGACTGCACGCGCCGCTCCCAGGCCTCCGCCGAATTCTTGAACTCGCCGAGCTCGCTCGAGATCGTCCGCGTGCCCGGGGTACCGAGCGCGTGGCAGGCGTTGCAGCCGCCGCTCTTGATCACGGTCAGCAACTCGTGCTGATTTTTCAATTTCCCGACCGGGAACTCGCTCGCTTCCGGCGGCTTGAGCATCGAGTACCAGTAGATCGGCGGATAGTATTGCGCCGCCGCCGCCGCGTTCGGCGCCGCCACCGCGGTGAGGTTCACGATCTTGCCCGGCTCGGCGCGCACCTTGGGCGAATCGACGAGCCCGTAGCCGCGCACCCAGACGCTGTAATTGCCTTTCGGAAGATCGGGGATGAGGTAGCGCCCGCGGTCGTCGGTGACCACGATCTTGGCGAACTTGGTGGGCAGGTCGGTGGTTTCGGCGATCACCCAGACGCCGGCCTCCGGCCCGTTCGGCCCGGTGACGACGCCACCGAGATCGCTGTTGCCGATCGCAACCGCCGGGGCGGGGGTCTGCTGGGCGTGCAATGGGGCAGGCGGACCGGCCAACAGCACGGCGACGGCGGCTGCCGCGACGGTGAGGTGCAAGCTGGTTTTCGTTTTCATGGTGCAATCCTCTCTCGTTTCTTCCCTTTGCGTTTTGTCTTGTTGAGTCTTGTTGCATTCAGTCTTGGGCGATCTGTTCGCCGGATCGATGACCCGGAGTTGAGCAGCTCCGTTGTCCAAGTTCTGTCGCCGCCGCAGATGACCATCGCGCGCCAGGATCCCGCGGGCTGGTGCAAGCCGTCTCAAGTCGAGAAAGGTACTACAATTAGTGACCGCGATGCGATTGCAAAACGACCCGGCGAGGCCCGACTGGTCGACGAGGCGTGTGGGGGAGGGAGCGCTCCACCGGCTCGTACCAGCGGCACCAATCCATGACCGTCACCCTTGTATGGGCGAGGCTCGAAGGGCGACGGCCCGGCTATCGCCGCACGGATGCAAGCGGCAACGGCGGGGCCGATCTTCCTTCGAGGGCCTCGCTTCGCTCGGCCACCTCAGGTGACGGGTCAAGCTCTGGCCGTCGCGTAATCGATCCCCAACCTTGCCAATCCGGGACGAAGCCTATAGCTATGGCCCCGCTCCTCGCCTTTGCGGCGTGGAACATCTCCCGCGCGATGCGCAAGGGCGCCCGTAGCTCAGCTGGATAGAGCACCAGACTACGAATCTGGGGGTCGGAGGTTCGAATCCTTCCGGGCGCGCCAGCACTTAGCTCAATTCCAACGGCTTCAAAATTGGTTCAGGGTAGGAGTGGGGTAGCGCGATTCCAAAAACACGGCACCCCTGATTAGCGGCGGACTTTTTTCGAGGTTGAGGGTGTGCGCTGTAAGCAATGGCGTTGCAAATTTCCGCTACATGTCGGAATGGTCCGGCGCATCAAGCGGTGAACAACATGCAACCTTCTTCACGTGAGCGGCGCTCGTTTCCGACCTCTCTGTCGTCGATCAAGTCCGAATTCGAAAAGATGTGCGATGAATTCGGGGGACCTGCCGACATTGGCGCGACAATTGAGCATCGTGATTTAGAGCGGTACTGCAACGAATATCCGCTTCGGTCAATCCAGCCGGTCTTGATTCAGTTTCAAGCTGACGCGACCTCAGTCCGGCGGCACTGGCCTTGGGCGGCCTTCGCGCTAACTAAGCCAATTCATCTTCGAAAGACGCGAGCGTGAAAAATATACGGATGAATTGAAGCCCGAGGAAATCGCAGACTTGCTATCTCAGGTCGCAAAATCAGCCCGCGATTTAGCGTCCGCACTGTGTCGGCTGCAAACCTTTGCGAACCGCTTGCCGGACCCTAGCGCCACGCTTCGCCGTGCTCACCTCGCATGGTTAGACGCTTTTGTTTCGCAAGCGGTTGCCGGCCGGATTTCGACCGAGGTGACCGAAGACGGCAAGCAAATGGTCATCGACTTTTTCGGGAAGATGGATTTCCTAAAACGACTCGCGGAAATCGAGGTAGCGACGAAGGCCGCAATGAAGCATGTTGATCCGGCACTCCTAAAAAGGAACGCGGTCAATCTGACCCGGCGCTTCCAACCTTCGTCTTTCGGTGCAGCATGATTTGGGCGAGTCTGACTGGCCGGAAGCCGAGTGCGGAAAAAGTCCATCGGCGGGATGGGGCAAGCGACCCCGATTTCGTTGTCTTCATTCAGGAACTTGCAAAAGTGGGGCAAGCACCCCCACCTTCACGCAAGCAAGTCGCGACTAGCCTTCGAAAAATCCGCAAGAGAATGCCAAGTCCTGAGTCCGATTATCGCCCTGTAGGGACCACTGGCTGATGACCGCGTTTGTTTACAAACGCCGAACGGCTTTAGATATCCGATTGCGGCTTCTAGACTAGACCTCGCAATCGCAGCCGATACCTATGAAAGCGTTCTGGCCACGCTCGGTACGGGCATTCGCAAAGCGGCCAAACGAATCGAAAATGCCGGCGACGAAGAGGCGATTACCGACTATGAAACTGAAATCATCGAAAACATGCTTGGGGTGTCCTACGTAGTTTGCCAAGCTCAAATCACTGCCGTTGTTCAAGCGGCATTGAACGTCCCCCCGTAATCAAAGCGGCGGGTCTAAAATACGGCTCAACAGGAAATTTGCGAACCGGCGCGGAAGCTCTAGGGAACGCCAACTATTCCGATGTGGCAACGTTCCATCGGGTCATTTGCCGCTGGTCCGCAGATGTACGCGCGCACATTCGTTAGGGCACACTGATGGCCTTGCTATCAAAGCTCTTTGGCGGTCGCGCTGACCCGCTCGACTCGCAAGCCGAGCGTCTTGTTAGCTCTTGCGCCATATTGGCAACGGCGTCCTTCGTTCCAATCATTGACCAGTTCACGTTTCTGCGGACGTGCAAGCCGGAAGATTGGGATTTCTTCGCGACCGTGGTTGCCGTGAACGTCGCCTTGAACAACTTGGCGAGTGAGGTTGTACCCGACCGCTTCAAGCGGCTCGATTCGATGGTCGCAACGCAATTGAACAAGTGGGACGCGCAAGGATTAGCGACAGTCCGCGATTGCCAGCAATTCGTCAATCGCACGGTCACGAAAGGCGGCAACGAAACGCAACAAGCTGTGCAGGCACTTGGTCTATGGGTGCTTTGGAATTTGCTGAAGCGCCAGCCGACACGTGATGAATTCCGCGCGGCGCCCGCAATCGGCGGCATGCTTGCGGGACCCCTTCACGATTGGTGGCACCCCAAACAACGCGGTTCATGATCTCTTCGATTCCGTTTTTGACGCCATGCGTAGCGCCACACGAATTTCTTTTCTAACAGCCCGATCAAGCTCCACATCAAATATCTTGCCGTCATCCGTGACAACTCGCGCTTTCAAAAAATGAAAGCGGCACCAATCACTGAAGCGGGCTCCGGTGAACATCTTCCGCAATTCGCTTTGAAAGACGTTTATTTCTGCAAGGAAGAACGTTTCGGAACCCCGCGCCTTAAGCTCAACGGGATATCGCTTTTGTGGCACCCACTCATCACCTTGGCTGTAGTCCCACGGATTCACAAGCCAAGCCCCGCCGCGAAAAGGTGCCTTCCAATGAAAGAACGAGAACGGAATCAACGCGGGTAGGAGTCCAACGTTTTTGATGTGCACGGTCACGTAAGTTGGCTTGTTCATCCCTTCTAAGGTCGAATGAAGAATAACGCTCTTTGACGCATGCGCCGTGATCCGAGTTCGATTGCTTCGCTGTGAAATTAGAGCCACGGTCAGTGACACAACGACGGCGCAAAAGGTGCCTAGCACGCCAAGTGCGGTGACCGTGTATTGGTGCGCCTTCAAAAATTCTTCAAGCTGATCGAACACCGAAGCCCCGCCTATCGCCGCGCCGCGCCCTTTGTCTTCGCCACGTCCAATTCAATACGCTTGCCGCCTCGATGGAAATTGGGGTCAGAGTAAATTTATCTGCTGCTGGTCGTCTTTGTTATTGCGGTGGCAACTTACTATTGCACGCATCCTGACCACCACACCGTGCTGCCTCGGTGCACGTCGGCGGGGTCGGTGACGCATTCCGGCATCGGGACATGGGCAAGTGCCATCGCGATTCCCCGTCGTCAGTTCCCTGACGGCAGCTGCTCGAACGGGTTGACGGTCGGCAGCTCCAACGGCTCGAAATGCCGAGTGTTCCGCGTCAGAATGGTCAGCCCGTGACAACGGGCCGTCGCTTCGATCACGATGTCGGCGAAGCCCGGGTGCCGCCCTTTGCTGCGGGCGAGATCCGACAGGGCTCCGGCGACGCGAGCTGCGGCGACGTCGAAGGCAAGAACGCGATTCCCGTAAAGATGCAGGAGAGTTTCAAGCCACGCCGTCAGCTCGGCCGCTTTGCGCTTGGCCTTTTCTCGACGCAATTTTGCAATTCCGTCCTCGACCTCCGTCACGGTGACCGCGGACAAGTAAAGATCGGCCGAATGCTCGTCCATCCACCTGACCACATCGGCTGCAGCCGCTGACCTCGACGGGGCGCCGGCCGAGATGACATTGGTGTCCACGAGGTACATGGAGAGGACTAGAGTTTTACACGACGGACTGGCCGACGATTCCGCTGCGGCAAATCTCCCGGCGCGATCGGTGCGGACATCAGCAGCCGGCCGAAGGAGGGAACGTTCGCCAAGCGCTGCCATTCCTCGAAGCCCACGACAACGGCTTCCGGCTTGCCGTGTCGCGTGATGATCGCAGGCGCACCGCGCACCGCGTCATCAACCACGGACGACAGGGTCGCCTTGGCATCTTTCAATTGAATTTCGCGCATGGTTTGCTTCCCTACATATGACTACTGTGGTCATATGTAGCCGCTGGGACAGACATGCACAAGGACGACGCTCTCCGGGTTGCCGCTTATTGCAATCATTCGCTGTCCGACACCCGGCGATTACCGCTAAAGATCCTGCGTGCGCTGCGAGTAGCCGGACTCCCAAACCTTGTCGCGGTCCTCGTCGAAAATCAGCTTGGGTTCTCCCGGTGCGATCGACCAGTCGCGACGCGCGAGCTCGCCCTCGAGCTGGCCGGGTGCCCAGCCGGCATAGCCGAAGGCGATCAGGCTCTGCTTCGGACCTTTGCCGTTGCCGATGTCGCGCAATATTTCACGGGTCGAGGTCATGGCCACGCGGGCGTTGATGTCGATGGTGCCGGGCCCGTGATAGTCGGTGCTGTGGATGACGAAGCCCAATTCAGGTTGCACCGGACCGCCGGCAAAGATGCGGACCTTGCCGGCGACCGTTGCGTCCTTCTCGCCGAGCATCTCCAAGAGACCCGCGAGCGGGCGCTCGCCGAGCGGTCGATTGACGACGATCCCGAACGCGCCCTCCTTGTTGTGCCGGACCATCAAGATGACCGTGCGATCGAAGCGCGGGTCGGCCATCGACGGCGAAGCGACCAGGAGCTGACCGACGAGCGAAACGGGGGCCGGCGCTTGCGCCGCGGTCGGCGGCGCGACGACGAGCAGCAATGCCGACGCGAGCGTTGCCGCGAGCGCCGAGATCGGGTGCTTTTGCCAGGCCGAAGACATCACCCGCGTCCCTCATCGAGCGCGCCCGTCAATCGTGCCGCGAGACCAGCCAGAATGCCGGCCTCGCCCACGAAAGGAAGCGCCGCGTCGGGCCTGCGACCTGATCGCGTTGTCCGCCGCTCGGGCTTGAACCGCCGCAGCGACCGCTTGAGATCAAAACTCAAGGTCGATGTCCCGCGGGACACGCCCTTCTCGTGCGATCAGCTTCGGCCCGAAGTCGTCCTCCAGAGCGACCCGGGCAAGCGCGTATTCGAGCAGTTCCGTGTCCGACTCGATGCCGGAACGGGCCTTTGCGGCAGCGACCAACTGCTTGCGAATCCGTCCCGCAATACGACCGCTTTTGCCTGCGAGCAGCCCGGCGTCCTTCGCCGTCTCGAGAACGGCGGCCCGGCGCGGATTCTCCTGCGGCCGACACCGTCTCGGGACAGCTTGTCTTGCCGCGGCCATCGCGCTTTCCCTCATATCGATCGTTGCACGAAATGGACGAATTGTGCAACGAGGGCAAGGGCGCGCGGGTACCCGGTGTTACTCGATCGACAGCGGCGCGCTGCTCATTCCGGCATCGCCCAATCTTCGAACTTCAGCCCCGGCACACGGGCGAATTCGCGCTCGTTCGCGGTCACAAGAAGGGCGTCGCGCCGGCGCGCCTGTGCCGCGACGAGAACGTCGTAGGGGCCGATAGGCGTTCCCGCACGCTCCAGCGCGGCGCGGATGTCGCCCGCCTCCTCGGCGTCCGCCGGCTCGAAGGGCAGAACCGCGATCGGCCCCGCCAGAAAGTCGGCGATCCGTCGCGCGTTGCGCTCCGGCTGCGCGCTCTTCGCGGCGCCATACCGGAGCTCGAACAGCACGATCGGCGATATGGTGAGCGGGCGGCCCAGTCCGATCGCCGCGTCGATCCTCGCGCGGACCGGTGAGGTTCGGTTGTTGAGCACGACGATGACCGCGTTGGTATCGAGGCAGATCATTCGTCGAACATCTTACGTGGACGCGGCATGGGGGGCTGCTGCCGCCCGTCGCGCATGAAGGGCTCGTCGAGATATTCGTCGATCTTGGCGAACCACGCTTTCACGTCGAAGGGCGCGTCGATCGGTTCCAAGAGCACGCCGCGTCCGATCCGGCGCACGCGTACCTCCGTGCCCGGCATGCGGAATTCCTTCGGCAGACGCACGGCCTGACTGCGTCCATGCTTGAAAAGCTTGGCCGTTCCGGTGTCGGACATGGATCGCCGGCCTCAAATGATAGATATCAGAAGGTATATATCGCCAGCGGAGACGGTCGGCAAGGCCAAAAAGGCAAGATCAAGCCCTACGCCACAAAATCGCTTGTGCTCGGCAAGCTGCCGCTTACATGTTTGGCATATTGCCGCTGCGAGGCTAAGTCCCCAAATGCACACACCTGAACCAATAGTAGAGATGGTGTATCGAAAGTTGGGTGGGCGTCAGGTCCTTGGCGAGGAGGTGACCTCCGACGCGGACCTCGCTCGCCTCGTTCATCGTCGAATACCTTTGCGAGTGCTGACGTACATCAAACGCGGCGGCTTCTCGGACAGAGAAATCCGGCAATTCATAATTCCCGAGCGCACGCAGCGGCACCGGAAAGCCAAAAGGCAACCTCTCACCATCGAGGAATCGGACCGCCTCGTACGATTGACGCGCATTCAGGCATTGGCCGAGGATGTGTTCGGCGACGCGGAAAAGGCAAACCGGTGGCTCCGCGAAGGCCTGGGGGTCGTTGGCGGCAAGTCGCCGCTCGAAATAGCGCAAACAGACTCCGGCGCCCGTGTCATCGAGCAGATATTGGCCAAGATCGATTGGGGAGCCGCGGCCTAAATGCGGTTTTGGCGGCTGTCGAGCGTGCGGCGAGCGCGCGACTTCGATGGGGGATACGGACTTTCCAACAACGGCCGCTGGAGCACCAGGGGCCGACCGGTGACATACTGCTCAACCGTGCCGTCGCTTGCGGCGCTCGAGAAGCGCGTACACGTCACCGATCCCGGATTGCTGCCGCCTCAGGCGTTGGTGGAATACGACGTTCCGGACGACATCCCGGTGCACGCCATACCAATAGGCAGTCTGCCAAGCGACTGGACGACGCGCGAGACGCATTCGCAAAAGCTCGGGGACGAATGGCTCGACAAAGCGACTGAAGCTGTTCTCATCATCCCGTCCGTGATCATGCCGATCAGCAGCGCCATGGATCGAAATGTGCTGATCAACCATCGGCATGAGGGGGCAGCCCGAATTACGATTTCGGCGGTCACGCCGTTCACACTCGATCCGCGACTTTTTCAGCCGTAGGTGTCACGTGAACGCCTTATTCCTTATGACCGCGGCAGCTGCCGAATCGCAGCCGCAATCGCGCCGGCACGGGGGTGATCGATGCTCTCGAGAGCGTCGAGCGCCGCGTCGGCCAAGCCCGCCGTGGATCGGGCAATCCGGCCGAGCAAGACCACGCATTCCTCGTCGGCGATCGACGATACCGAATCGATCACATCCTCGGATGGCTCATGGCGCAGCAGACCTGTCAGCGTCGGACGAGCTTCGATTCGTCCCATTTGCCCGAGGGCGCATGCCGCCGACTTTGCTACCGTCCGGTCGAGGTCGTCGAGCAGATCGACCAGGAGGGCGATGAGTTCCGGCAACGGACGGGCGCAGCGACACGCATCGACCCGGATGCCCGGCTCGGCGTGTCGCAGAAGCGAGCGCAGGACGTCGGCGGACAGGGTCGAGCGCAACCGCGCAGCCGCGCTGACCGCGACATTCAATGCCGGTCCCTGCACCACCGCTCGCTCGATCATCTGGGCCACGGCATCCGCCGCATCGCGCCCGCCGATCGTGGCAAGCCCTTCAAGCGCGGCAACTTGCTCGGGCACCGCGCGAACAATTCCGAAACCGGCAAAGCGTCGGCACAGCGCCGCAAGGGCAGGAACGGCCGCGGCTAAACCTCGTCGCCCCGCTTCGGCGGCGAGCACCGAGCTGTCGGCGAGGTTTGCTCCCGGGATGGCGGCGATCAACGCCGCGTCGTCCATGTCTGTCGCCGAAGGAGGCGGTCCCGTGCGCGGCGGCAAGAGCTGCTCCACCGCCACGCCGGCGTCCGAGAAAAGATCGAGCTGTTGGTCGGGCACGCGGCTGGGCGACGACGTCATCGGCACTGGCTCATTGCCCACATCGTGACCTTGGTACATATTTTTCTTGAACCTCCAGGTCCTGCGCAACGACAGTCCGCCGTAATCCACCTCCGGGGCCTGGTTTACTTGGACAGGGTGTGCGAGTCGATGATCTTCGAGCAATTCACGATCCGAGATCGGCACGATGGCACGGTCGATCATCGGTCTCCGCCGGAAGCGAAAATTGCTTTATTCCGCGCCCTCTTTCGTGGGCGCGAGGACGTCTATCCGCGCCGCTTTGAAAGCCGGAAGACGGGCAAGTCAGGCTATCAACCTGTTTGCGCCAATGAATGGGTCCACGGAGTGTGCGAAAAACCCAGGATCAAATGCAGCGATTGTCCGCATCAGCGTTTTCTCTCTGTGGCAGACGACGCAATCCGATGGCACCTCTCGGGTCAGGATAGTGAGGGCAAAGATTTCGTCATGGGCATCTATCCGATGCTCCAGGACGAAACCTGCTTTATTTTGGCCGTCGATTTTGACAAGGAAGGTTGGCAAGAGGACGCGAGGGCATTTTGGGAAACTTGCCGTCAGTTGAACATCCCGGCCGCGTTGGAACGTTCCCGCTCGGGTAACGGCGCGCACATCTGGCTTTTCTTCGACCAAGCGATCCCTGCGTCGCTGGCACGGAAACTCGGTTCGCATATCTTGACCGAGACCATGGAACGTCGACCCGATGTCGGCCTGAATTCTTACGACCGGTTTTTCCCCAATCAGGACACGCTTCCAAAAGGCGGCTTCGGCAACCTCATCGCGCTGCCGTTGCAAAAACGGCCGCGGGAATCAGGCAACAGCATATTCCTTGATGAAGATCTTGTTCCTTATCCCGACCAATGGGCATTTTTGTCAACGATCCGGCGAATCGATCGGTCTGCTGTTGAGAATATCGTTTGTCGTGCTGAAGCGATGGACCGAGTTATCGGAGTGCGGCAGGCCTTAACCGATGAGGATGAAACGGCGCCTTGGACCATGCCGCCTTCACGCCGTCCGAAGGAACTTCCCGTTGCTGGTCCGGTGCCTGCGAGTTTGGAGTTGGTTCTCGGCAACGAAATCTACATTGCTAAGATGTTCTGTCGCCCGGTTTGCGTAATCGACTCGTTCGACTGGCCGCATTCCAGAACCCCGAATTCTACAAAGCCCAAGCAATGCGTCTGCCGACATATGATAAGCCCCGAATCGTTGCCTGCGCTGAAGATCATCCGCATCACGTAGGCTTGCCACGCGGCTGTCTGGGCGATGTACAACGGCTCCTGTCGGATTTGAAAATCACCGCTGTCATCCGCGATGAAAGGTGTTCGGGACGACCTCTGACGATGGAGTTCCGCGGAGAATTGCGCCAAGAGCAACTGACTGCGGCAAATGCGATGCTAGCTCATGATGCCGGCGTATTGTCCGCCACCACTGCCTTCGGGAAAACCGTCATTGCCGCATGGCTTATCGCACAGCGCGGTGTCAATACGCTGGTGCTCGTGCATCGACGACAATTGCTCGAACAGTGGGTTGAACGATTGTGCACATTTCTCGATCTATCTCCGACGTCGATCGGTCATATCGGAGGCGGACGGAAGAAACCCAATGGAATGCTTGATGTTGCGCTTATTCAAAGCCTGGTACGCAAGGGTGTGGTTGACGACCGTGTAGCCGAATATGGCCATCTGATCGTTGACGAGTGCCACCATTTGTCCGCCCACAGCTTTGAACAGGTGGTGCGTCGGGCAAAGGCCAAGTATGTTACCGGCTTATCCGCGACCGTAACGCGCAAAGATGGTCACCATCCAATCATCTTCATGCAGTGCGGGCCGGTGCGTCATCGTGTCGATGCCAGGAAACAGGCGGCGGCCCGCCCGTTTGCGCACACAGTTCTTGTTCGTCCGACGGCATTTCGTCCTGTGCGAGAAGCCGATGCCGATATGCGAATCCAGTTTCACGATCTTTATGATGAGCTGATTGCAGACGAAACGCGCAACAAGCTCATTTGTAATGAGGTGATTCAAGCGGTGCACGACGGCCGGTCACCCATCGTATTGACGGAGCGCAACGCGCACCTGGACCGCCTGGCTGCCGTTCTATCGCCCACGATCCGTCACTTGGTCGTGCTGCGTGGCGGCATGGGCAGGAAGGAAATCCGGGCGATCAACGGCCGATTGGCGGATATCCCCGTTGACGAAGAGCGAGTATTGCTGGCGACCGGCCGATATGTTGGCGAGGGATTTGATGATGCCCGACTCGATACGCTGTTCCTCACGCTGCCAGTGTCGTGGCATGGGACAATTGCTCAATACGTTGGTCGCTTGCACCGGCTCTATGATCGGAAGCGCGAGGTTCGGGTCTACGATTATGCCGACCTCAATGCGCCCGTGCTGGCGCGAATGTTCGATCGGCGTTGTCGAGGTTATGAAGCCGTGGGCTACACGGTTCTCTTGCCGGCCAGCGCCGTTCCAGGATGGCCGACAGACGTCCCCTTGCCCGTCGACCCTCAATGGAAACGTGAATATGCGGCAAGTGTCCAACGGCTGGTCCGAGACGGAGTGGATGCCCCGCTGGCAAATCTCTTTGTTAACGCCGTAAGAGTTATCACGGCCGAAGCCGAAGGCGCCGATCGTGCGCGAAGCGCGACGGAGGCGTTTCTGTATCGCCGCTTGGAAATGTTGCCGGCGACGATGGGGCGCTTCCGCTTGAATGTTGAGCTGCCGATCCATTCGATAGTTCGGGCCGAATGGAAGTTGATTTGTTGTGCGCTGACGCGCGCGTGGCGATCGAATTGGACGGTGCGCAGCATTTGGAAAGCACCGAGTCCTATCGCCGAGACCGCCGCAAAGATCAATTGCTCCAGGAGAACGGCTATTTCGTCGTGCGCTTTCTCGCTGAAGATGTAGGCAAGAAGCTCGACATGGTGCTGGATACGATCCAGCGTGCTTTATTCTGCCGACGAAAACAGTAGTTAGGACGCCAGGGCGGGCGCAGCGAAACTCATCCTGACGGCAGAGATGAGGGAGCCGGTTTCGGCAAAAAGTCGTTCCGCTCAACCCATCGCCGGCATCACCGAATATCGGATTTGAGGCCGGAACACTGGCCCATGTTACGGTGACGTGCCCACCGCCGCAGCCTCCTGCCATGGCGTGCAGCGGCCGGGTGTCGCGCAATGGTGAAATGGGTAAGGACAATGCCCGCTAAAATGGGGTCTTCAGTTTGTCGGCCTTGCAGTGATCGGCAAAAATGAGCCGAAGTGCCTTTTCTGTTTGATCGATATTCCCAGGCAGAGAAATGTGCGCAGACTTGAATCCGTACCCTACCGTCGTCTTGTCAAGATTCAGGTATTCGAGAATGACATCGTCGCCCTCGACCTCCAATTCGTAAAAGGTTTCCCGCCCGGCGTATTTTTTGCTGATGCGGGCGACGTCCATCTTGAACCGGCTCAAATAATATCTGGCGTATCTTTTGTTTTTAGGATCGAGCACCACGACGACGCAGGATTTTCGATCCTCGATTTCAGGACTGTCCCGGGGGTCTATTCTGCCGGTAAAAACATAGTTGACCGCCTGTTGAAACACGCCATCTGCAGCCGCTGCTGGAGTTGGTAGAGGAACCGACCAAAGAAAAGATGCGACTGCGACAGCCAAGGACAACCTGATCTTGTGACAGCTTTCGTCTGGAAGCGCTAAGCCCGCCATCGCCTCATTCCTGTGGCCAAGTCCTTGCAAGAGGAACGCCAGTTTGAAACGCTTTATGCCGGAAGCCGCACGTTCCAATGTACTTACGTCGCTTTCTCCGGCTCGCCTGACAAAGATACGCTTCCCCTGTTTTCGCTTCCAGTCGTTCACGCCAAGAAGATTGAACCCACATTCCTCAGCAATGCTTGAATGAGGTTTCGATGCATGCCCGGAGCCGAGGTTTCACATTCGTCCCCAGCCCAATCGATATGCCAGTCGGAGCAACAGCCCTGGGCGAATGGGAGTGGGAGCAGTGATTGGCTAAGCGGACCAGGCTCGCGCACAGGCCGGTCCCGGAGAAGCGGGAGCGCTGGCGCTTGCTGGCGGCCGAAACGCCTCATCCTTCTCGGAGCGCTCGTTCCCTGACCGCCGCATCCTGCTGCCACGGTGCGCATGACGCGCCCCACAGGCTGACAGCAGGCTTATCGGCTTTGCGAGCGTGACCAAGGGGAGGGCGCTTGCCATCCACGGCTCACATCACTTCGCCGGATCATCGCAGCTCTTGCACTTGAATTTCGGCGGCGGCTCCCCGGGCTCAACCATCACCGAGCCGAACTCGCCGCAGCGGCCGCATTGCCTCACGAGCTTCGTGGGCAGCTTGACGATCGGCCTGCCGGACTGCGCCACCGCAAGGTCACCTGCGGCGCGGAGCTCCGCTTTGCTGAGCGGTGGACGACGCGCTTTCATGAGCTGCGCCAAGGTCGCGGGAGCGCGATCCGCATCCTCGGGCTTGCGCCCACGCAGCTTGCCTCTGCACGAACCTGCATATTGGCCTTCCGTGTCTCACCATTGGTTGGTGGTCGCCGTGAATGTCATGTCATCGATAAGCGTCAAAAGCGAACGAAAGATGGCACCCTGCCGGCAAGTAGCACCGCGTCAATGGACCTGATGTGACGATGCGGTGGTGGAACTTGGACGATAGAAGAAATCCCAAAACACGCCGGTCCTGGAGAAGCGGGAGCGCTGGCGCTGCTGGCGAAGGGCGGTTACTCAGCCGAGCCGCTGCAGGCCGCGCCCGACAACGTGATTATCACCGTCCGGCGCATGGAAGCGGAACTCGCGGAACGGGGGCTGAACGACTGGTGGACCGCGTCATGGCGCGTCCGGCGGCGAAACACGTCTACGCCGACGAACTCGACGAAACGTCCAAACGTCCGCCGAACGAAATCCATCGCGGGCATCACCGAATATCGGATTTAAGGCCGGGGTGTCCCCGCGACGTCAGCCGGCTTGGCGGTCCGGGTCACGGAAGGCGATCCGCTCCATGAGCCCGCCCGCCAGGGCAACGCGATAGATCGCCTCCGCGAAGCGGCGGTCATCGACCGCCTCCGCGTGGGACTTGCGGCGCAATTGCGGCACCTCGTCGAGCGCATCCACCATCAGCTCGAGGTCGAGCGGCACAGCGACCCCTGCCGTCATGGAGAAGCCGTCGGGTGTGTAGAGCCGCGTGGCAAGCACCCACCGGTCAGGAAGCGAGCTCTCGAGACCCTCATCGACCAGCCAAAGCTCGATCCGGCGGAACAGGTCTTTGACGATCAGGCCGGCGGCTTCGTGCCGGCGCTCGACGCGAACAACCGAGAAGCGTGCGCGGCGCATGGCCTCGAGCACGAGCGCCTCGTCGGACCTGGGCGCAAGCCGTGCCGATCCGGCATAGCGGTCGATCGCCCGCGAGCGGCCCATGGGAGCGGTGTGGATCGCAAGGTCGAAGGCGAATGTCAGCTCGTCCATGTCGTCGAGCACCAGCGTCTTGCCGTGCGCCAGGCCTAGCCGGCGCGCATGCTGGAAGACCGCATCCCTGGATAGGAAATCCAGCATCTTGGAATGATGCCGTTTGCTGATTTCGCGCAGATGGCGGTAGCGGGCGAGTACCTCGCTGCGGCTCGATGCGGCCAGACTTTCAGGGGTGTTTTCTTTCCGCAGAACGACGGCGGCCACCATGTAGACCTCCACGTGTCGACGATCGGACGCAGGCGCGGCTCGCGCTGCGGCGCCGAAGCCGCCACCGTTCTTATTCCAACGCGCTGATTCGGAGAACGGGGAAAAGCCCGCGATCCCCACGCGGCGCGCTGAGCCTGTGCCCGGCCGGCGCGGAGCGCCGATCGAGGCGGCGCCAATCTCTCCATCGCCATGCCCGGCCATGACGGAAAGGCTGATCAAGCCCACCGGAAAATGCCCCGGCGGCCGACCGATGTGCTTACCAAGACGACAATACCATCCGACCAATTCAATCCCGGTTCTCAATAACAACGAAAGACCAAGGGGATATCGTAGCCTCCCGATTTGTTGGTGCAGGAAGGGCTTCCGGCGCCGACGCTCCCCACGGGTGCACTCCGATGCTTCAGGAAAAGCGCAAGCACGTTCGGCAGCCCCTGAACCAGGCCGCCAAGTTTCAAACCGGGGCCGGGTCGTCCTGGCGGGATTGCCTGGTCACTGAAATTTCCAGCCGTGGCGTGCGGCTGCACGCGTCGACCGGGCAAGTTCCCGACCGGTTCACGCTCCTTCTCGCCGGTAGCGGGGCCGAGCAACGCGAATGCAAAGTCATCTGGCGACAGGATGACGAGGTCGGCGCCGAATTCGTGTAGCGCCGAAGCCGCTGCTCGAATCCATCGCCATGTTTGCGAATTGGGGACACTGGTGCCGTGGGCATGAGTCCGGCTTCCGCTCCATCGAACGCCTTTGACCGGGCCCGCATCGCCTACGAGCTGATGGCGAAGCGCAAACGCCAGCTGGCCGCGGTCCGGCGATCGCGCGAGCGCGCGCGCAACGTTCGTCGCGCGCTGGTGTCCTGCGCCGTCATCGCACTCTTCACCGGCCTCGCCCTTTACCGGGGCTGGCATTCCGTTTTGCTCGGATCCTTTGCTTCATCGCACGAGACCACAGCCGATCGCTCCGCCGGCGAGCGCACGGGACGCATTCGCACGCCGGTCAGAGGCGATACCTGCCGGGAGCTCCAGTTCGACAACGCGAGCGGGCGGTTCATCGGCGGCAGCATCGGGCCTTGCGACGACATCGCCGAGAGTGCGCAAGCCGCGACGTCGCAGCCGATCAGGCGCCTCGAAGCTTTTCGCGGGGTGTTTGCGAGGTAGATGCCGCAGCTGTCTGGGCCCTGCTGCCGCAGATGGCTGCCAAGTCGGCGCGCTACGCTATTGTCTCGACGCGCTCACTTCGGGCATTCACCCGGCGTCACGTTGGTGGCGCTGGCAGCTCGGGCGAAACACGCGTTCGAATACGTCACCCGCTTGCCATCCTTGTCGGTTCCGCAGACCGGTTGATAGACCTGCGTGCAGACCTCCGGCGCCTGAGCCTGTGTCAGGATGATGTGACCGTTTCTGCCGGCGGCATCAGCCAGGGGCGCGAAGGCGAACGTGACGATGACCGCCAGGAAGACGCGTCGCTTCTTCATCGGTTCCTCCTCGTGCTCGCCCGCCGAGAGCGACTGTAGGCCGGCAATACAGCGACTTCAACTCGTCGTCGGACCAGTCGCCGAAGTGCAATCATCCCGCCCGCGCGCCTTTCCAGGCGCTCAGCCGATCCTATGCGCATCCTTGTTCGAAGCTCGATCGGGGCGCATAACTGGTGCGGCGCCGGAGCGGCAGCTCATGGACCAGGCGTCACCTTCGATCGCCGACGAGGAGTTTCCGATGCGTAAGACCCGCGCGATTGCAACCGCGGCTCCGCCCGAGGACCCCGAGATCATCAGGCATTACCATGCCCACATCTATTACGATCCGGCATCGAGCCGGGACCGGGCCGCGCGCTTGCGCGAGCGCGTGGCGGCGAGGTTCCCGGAGGCGACGCTCGGACGCTGGCACGACGCGCCGGTCGGGCCGCATCCGCAGTCGATGTACCAGATCGCGTTCCCGACCATGTTGCTGGTGTCGTTCGTGCCGTGGCTGATGCTCAACCGCGATGGTCTGACCGTCCTGCTGCATCCGGGGACCGGCGACGCCTACGCCGATCATACCGACCACGCGGTCTGGTTCGGCGCCGTGCTGCCGCTCCACGTGGACGTGCTCCGCGAGGCGCAGGAAAAGCCGGATGCCGGCGGCAGGACAGCGCGCCGATCAATCCGGCGTTGACAGGCCGCGCGCCACCAGGCGGTTCACCCGCAATGTGAACGCCGCCGGATCATCCGGCACCTCGCCGTCGAGGATCGTCGCCTGGTCGAGCAGCAGCGCCGAAAGGTCGGCAACGTCGTCTTCGCGCGCGGCCTGCTTCGCCTGCGACAAGGCCTGCACGATCGGATGGCGCATGTTGAGCTCGAGAATTGGCTTGGTGCCGGCGCCCCGCTTGTGACGGGCCAGCAATCGCTCGAGCTCGCGATCGAGACCGCGGCCGCTCGCCACCAGGCAGGCGGCGCTGTCGGTCAGGCGCTGCGAGGCGCGCACGTCGGAGACGCGCTCGCCGAGCGCGGCCTTGACCGCGGCGATCACCACCGCATCGTCCACCTTCGCTGCGGACTCCACTGCGGACTTGGGCTCGGCGTCGGCGCCGGCGGCTTGATCCAGAATCGGCACCAGGCTGAAGTCCACTTCACCCTGGCTCAGCGACTTCAACGGTTTGCCCTCGAAGCCCAGCGCCATCGAGGTCCATAGCGCATCGACCGGATCGGTCAGCAGCAGCACCTCGATCCCGCGCGCACGCGCCGCTTCGAGCTTCGGGTTCGATTTGAGACGTTCGGCGCTGTCGCCGACGAGATAATAGATCTCGGTCTGGTTCGGCTTGAGATCGGCGACGTATTGCTTGAGCGAGCGCGGGCCGTCGCCGGCGGTGGTTGCAAAGCGGGCGAGCGCGATGAGCTTGTCGCGCCGCTCGTGGTCCTCATAGATGCCCTCCTTGAGGACCCTGCCGAACACCTCCCAGACCTTGGCGAAGGTCTCCGGCTGGTTGGCGGCAAGATTTTCCAGCTCCGCGACGACACGGCCGGTCAGCGCCTTCCTGATCTGCGCTACCTGCGGATTGTTCTGCAGCATCTCGCGCGAGATGTTGAGCGGCATGTCCTCGCTGTCGACGACGCCGCGCACGAAGCGCAGGTAGGACGGCAGCAGCTCGGCGTCGTCGGTGATGTAGACGCGGCGCACATAGAGCTTCACGTGGCCCTTGCGGTTCGGCTCGAACAGGTCGAACGGCTGGGTGGAGGGCACGAACAGCAGCACGGCATAGGACTGGCGCCCCTCGGCCTTGTAGTGGAGCGTCATGGCCGGCTCGTCGAAAGCGCCTGCTACGGTGCGATACGCCTGCGTGTAGTCCTCGGGTTTCAGCTCGGATTTCGGCCGCTGCCAGAGCGCGCTCGCGGTGTTGATCTGGCGCGCCGGCCCCTCTTTGCCTGCGAGCTCGATCGGGAACAGGATGTGGTCGGAATAGGTGCGCACGATCCGCTCGATCTCGTGCGGCTCGAGATAGCGCTTGGCGTCGGGTTTCAAATGCAGGACGACCTCGGTGCCGCGCGGAACGCGTGCAGTTTCGCCCTCATTCGCCGGCACGATCTCGAACCCGGCGCCGCCCGACGAGCGCCAGACCCACGCCTCGCTCGCGCCCGCCCGGCGGCTCACCACCTCGATCCGATCGGCCACCATGAACGCCGAATAGAATCCGACGCCGAACTGGCCGATCAGACCGGCACCGTCCTGGGCCTCGGTCAGGCGGCTGATGAATGCACGCGTCCCCGAGCGGGCGACGGTCCCGAGATTGTCGATCAGCTCCTGCCGGTCCATGCCGATGCCGGTATCGGTGACGGCGAGCGTGCCGGCTTCGGCGTCGGGCTTGATGCGGATCGCCAGCGCTTCGGCCCCCGCCAGCAGGTCGGGCTTGGCGATCGCCTCGTAGCGCAGCTTGTCGCAGGCGTCCGAGGCGTTGGAGATCAGCTCGCGCAGGAAGACGTCGGTCTCGGAATAGACCGCGTGCACCATCAGCCGCAGCAGCTCGGCCGCCTCAGCCTGGAACAGGTGGGTCTCGGCAACGGTCTCGGCTTCGGTGCTCATGCCGCTCGCTCGCGTGCTGATGATGAAAGCTCATTCGATATAGCGGGCGGCGGCGGTCCCGCAAGGGCCTCGATCGTGCGCTGGAGCCTGGTCCGACGAGCCGCTGACGGCGCCGCTGACTCGGTGTGCTCCCTCCCCCGCCTGCGGGGGATCGAGTCGTTGCGCCTACCTTTTGCCTATCAGGTATTCAGGAATCACCGCCAACCCAGGAGACGAACATGTGCAAATTGCTCGCCATCGCCGCAATCGCACTGTCCTTGGCGGGAACGCTCTCGGCAATGTCGGCCCAGACTGTCCACAATCACGAATGGCAGACGCAATCTCGCCCGAGCTCGACGCCGTCGGGTGGCGGGCAGGAGCGCCCCTATCTGTGACATCGAGGCGGAAGCCGCGTACCGACAGGAGCGTAGTGCCGACACAAGCGTGGCCCGGCTCTCCTTCGCCCGAAAAAAGAGGCCTTCGGAGGGCTGACCTGTCCTCCGGGCGCCGGGCTACACGTCCTTGGCGTCAGCTTCCCTTGCTTTTCAGTTGTTGCCATTCATCGAGCTTGCAGCGCGCTTCGCGGGCCGCGGTCACGAGGAAGCCCGGCGCCTCGGTTCGCGTCGTCAATTCGAGTCGCAAGCCGTTCGGATCGAAGAAATAGATCGAGTGGACGAATCCATGGTCCACGACGCCGCGGACCTCGACGCCGGCGTGCTCGAGCCGTGACTTCGCCGCCATCACCGCCTCCACGCTGTCCACCTCGAGTGCCAGATGCAGAACCCAGCTCGGCGTGTTCGGTGACGGCTTCGGCATCTCGCCCTTGCCGAGGTCGAAGAACGCGATGTACGAGCCATCGCCCATCTCGAAGAAGATGTGCGCGTAGGGTCCGCGCTCGCCGGTGCTCGGCACGCTGTCGACCTGCATGCAATGGACGAGCGGCAGCCCGAGCACGTCTTCGTAGAAGACGCGCGTCTCTTCCGCGTCCCGGCATGGATAGGCAAAATGGTAGAGGCCTTTGATGCGCGGTGCTGCTTGCATTTCGATTTCTCCTGAACGCCATACCGCTCGACCGACCCGTTGTGGGATTTTTGCAACGCTCGGCAAATATTTTGATCCGGTCACATTGGCGGGCGAATTTTCGGTTCCGATGTCTCGAACTTACAACACGTCGGGGGCGTCCGCATGAGCATCGAATCGCTGATATTGATTCTGATCCTTACCTTCGCGGTCGGGTTTGTTTTGAACCGATGGGACATAAGAGGAAGAGGAAAGCTGTAGCTATCGCGCGCAACGACGAGGCCGATCGGCTGACGAGGGGTGGGGCTAGTGAACCCGCCGCACCGATTTTGCGCTCGACGGTATTTCGGGACTGCGCGGACGGCACGGAGCGCCGATCCGGTACGCCTTTACCCGGCACGCGTGCCGTGTTGAGGCGACAAGGATACGCGGTCAGCGCCCGACCGGTTCCATGCCGCTTTTTCTGATCAGAGGCTCGGCGGCCGGCGCCGAAATGAAGCTCATCATCGCCTTGGCGGCCTCGGGCTCTCTGGCGACCGCCAACAAGCCGGCCGCGAACACGACGTAATCCTGCAGCTCCGGCGGCAGCGGGCCGACGTAATCGATCCCGGCGACCGGCAGGATGACGTTGATCTGCTGCATGCCGATCTCGACCTCGCCGTTCGCCACCAGCTCGGCGACCGGCACGCCTTGCACCAGCCTGGTCTTGGCTTTCATCTCGTCGGCGATGCCGAGCCGGTCGATGAGCTTCGCGACGTAGAGACCGCTGTTGCCGGTCTTCGAATAGGCCACCGACTTGGCGGCGAGCATCGCGCGCTTGAACGCCTCGGCCGAGCCGATGTCGGGCTTGGGCGCGCCGGCCTTGACCGCGACGCCGATACCGGCGCGGGCGAAAACGACCTTGGCGCCGGCCGACACCTTTCCTCTCTTGATGAGATCATCGATCACCTCGGGAGTCTGCGTCACCAGGTCCGCGGGCGCGTTCGCATTGATCTTGTTCATCAGCGCCGGCCCGGACTCGAAGCTGACCACGACCTTGTGCCCGCTGGCGCGCTCGAAGGCGGGCGCGAGGTCGCGCACCGCCGAGACCACGCCTTGTCCGGTCAGGACCGTGATTTCTGCCGGCTGCGCCGTTCCGAGGCTCACCATGCCAAGCACTCCCAAGATGCCCGCGGCCGCCGCATTCGAATAAATCCTCATGGCTTGCTCCCGATCCTCTTGGCTCTGACGGAGCATGTGCCTGGTGCGTCGCCGTTGCCACACTTAGAAGTTGCAATATCCATGTCATTCCATTATGACTGATCAAGACCAGTTCAGGGGGGTGGCATGGCTGCAACCAAACGAATTATTGTCTTGTCGGACGGAACGGGAAACGCCGCCTCAAAGGTTTGGCGGACCAACGTCTGGCGCGTTTTCGAGTTGCTCGATCTCACCAGCGACGAGCAAGTCGCCAAATATGACGATGGCGTCGGTAGTTCGGCGTTCGTGCCGTGGGCGATTCTCACTGGTGCATTCGGGTGGGGTCTCAAGCGCAACATCATCGACCTCTACAAATTCGTGTGCCGGAAATTATCAGCCCGGCGCGAAGATCTACGCCTTTGGATTCAGCCGTGGCGCCTTCCAGATCCGCGTCCTGATCGCGCTGATCCTGGATCAAGGGCTGGTTCGCTACGACGAGATTTCGGAAGCGGAGTTGCACGCGCGCGCTAGCGACGCCTATCGGGCCTTTCGAGAGAAGCGTTTCAAAACGATTCTTCAAGTCGAGTGGGTGTTTCGCAAACTGCGCAATGCACTCATTCATGTGCTTGGTTGTGCACATGGGGATTTATCGGTTTCGTACAAGCCGAGTCTATCAAGGGATCTTCTGGGCGTTGCGGCGTGGCGTATTGCCATTCGCGTCCGCGGTCTTCTTGCTCTGGCTGGGCGCGGTGGCGGCCAACCATTTCCTTTTCAATGTTGCCGATTCCGCCGGCGCGTTTTGTCACGAGACGAACAAATCGGATATCCAGTCATTGGAGAAGGCAAAGGCAGGGGAGCAAGCGACGGCAAAGCTGCTCTTCAAGGCAAGCGATCTATGTTTCGCAACCGGAGTACTTGTCGAGAAGGGCGCAAAATACTCCGTCACGATTACAGTACCGCAACAACCCAAGTTTGCAGACGGCACCTTTGCTACGACGCCAAGTGGTTTCAAGACTGCCGAGCTGCCGCATTGGTGGATGAAGTTGGCGATGGTTGCAACGATGCCGATGCGCCGCGTGATTTTCAGGCGCTGGTTCACCGTTATCGCACGAATTGGCCCCACTGGCGTCTATGAAGACTTTCTCGATCCAGTCCGCGTCGACGGCACGCAAAACGTCTATCGCGGCTCAACCCAAAAAGCTCAGCGAAGCGGAGAGCTCTTTCTTTATGTAAACGAGGCGGTGGTTGCGTTGCCGTGGATCACCGATGTCCTTTACCGGAACAACAAGGGGGAGGCGCAGGTGGTGATCAGAAGACTGTAGGAGGTATGTCCGGGTGGCGCCGACCCAGCACTGCATTTACATGCGCCGACTGTATATTGGTAAGGATTCATTTAGGTAACCTGAGTCGTCCCTCTTTAGGGAACCTTAGTAGTCAATATGGTAGTGCGCACTGCTACGACCCTTCATCCAACGCAACGTGTTAGCCATGGGAGCTGGCATTGCAGGTTGATCAGCTCGGGAGGCCGGCTGGCCCGGCGCAGTCCGCCGGGGAGCCGCTGGGCTACGTGGTATCCGTGCGCGGCTCGCAAGCCAATGTCGGCATTCCGGCCGCGCCCGTCGGCGGCTCGGACGAGGCCCGTGCCACCGTCGGCAAGTTCCTCGGAATCCACACTGGAAAATCGCTGCTGATCGGAGTCATCACCGACGTCTCGATCGAGACGCTGGCGACCGAGCCCGGCTACCAGGCGATGGCACATCTCGACCTGGTTGGAGAGATCAAGGAAACCAGCAGTGTGCTTGCGCGCTTCCAGCGCGGCGTTTCGGAATACCCGGCGATCGGCGATCCTGTCACGCTGATCGGAGCTCGCGAATTACGACTGGTGTTCAACATTCGCGGCACCTCGGTGATCGATATCGGGCACCTCCACCAGGACAGCGCGATCGGCGCCTATATCGACGTCAACGACATGCTCAGCAAGCACTTCGCGGTGCTCGGCACCACCGGGGTCGGCAAGTCGAGCGGCGTCGTCCTCATTCTGCAAGAGGTGATGCGGGCGCGGCCGGATTTGCGGATTTTCGTTCTCGATCCGCATAACGAGTACGGACGCTCGTTCGGCGATCGCGCCCTGGTGATGAATCCGCGGAATTTGAAGCTGCCGTTCTGGCTGTTCAATTTCGAGGAATTCATCGATGTCATCTTCGGCGGACGGCCCGGATCGGAGGAGGAAGTCGACATCCTCTCCGAGGTCATTCCGCTGGCGAAGACCAGCTATCTCCACCGCGGATCGGCGCTTGCCAAGCGGCTGGACGCCAAGACGGTCGGATATACGGTCGACACGCCGGTGCCGTATCGGCTCGCCGATCTGATGGGGCTGCTCGACGAGCGCATGGGCAAGCTCGAAAATCGCTCGTTGCGGATGACCTATCACCGGCTCATCACGCGCATCGAGACCATCGGCAACGACCCGCGCTACGCCTTCATGTTCGAGAACGCCAATGTCGGCGGCGACACCATGGCGGAGGTCTTGGCGCAGCTGTTCCGGCTGCCGCCGAACGGCAAGCCGATGACGGTCATGCAGCTGGCGGGCTTCCCGTCGGAGGTCGTCGACGCGGTCGTGTCGGTGATCTGCCGCATGGCTTTCGATTTCGGCCTGTGGAGCGACGGCGCGGCGCCCATGCTGTTCGTCTGCGAGGAGGCGCACCGCTACGCGGCCGCCGACCGCAGCGTCGGTTTTGGTCCGACCCGGCGGTCCATTTCGCGCATCGCCAAGGAGGGCCGCAAGTACGGCATTTTCATCGGGCTGGTGACGCAACGGCCGGCGGAGCTGGACGCCACGATCCTGTCGCAGTGCAGCACGCTATTCGCCATGCGCATGACCAATGACCGCGATCAGGCGCTGGTCCGCTCGGCGGTCGCCGACACGGCCACCAATCTGCTCGCTTTCCTGCCCTCGCTCGGAACTCGCGAGGTGTTCGCTTTCGGCGAAGGCGTGGCTTTGCCTACACGGTTGAAATTCAAGCAGTTGCCCTCGCAGATGCTGCCGAGGAGCGAGGTGGTGGGCGCCGCCGCCGAAGACTTCGTGGCCGGGATCAACCAGGACTTCATCGGGTCGGTGCTCGAACGCTGGCGCGGTGCGACCACCAATCAAAAGGCCAATCCGGAAGAGGGCCCGCAGGAGGTCCGACCGGCGGTCGATGCCGAGGCCGCACCGCTGCAGCCGGCGCCTGCGCCGGATCCGAACCGCTTCAGGACCTTGAAGCGACCGCTCTCGGAGGTCTACGGCGCGCCGCAAGATCAACTGCCGGGATCGCCGAGCCGCTGGTCCAACCGGTAGCAAAAGCCGGGGCCTGACGGATCAGGATTAACAGCCCTTGTTCGAGGGCGCAGCCGTCACTCCCGTCGTCCCAGCGCATCGCCTCGCGATGTGCGGATGCCGCGTGTCTCGGGCCGCTCGCGCGGCATCGACACCGCCCGCACATCGGGTGCCACCCGCCTGGTCGTGCTGAAATCATCGAGGAAGAACGGCTTGGCGAAGTAATAACCCTGGGCGTAACGGATGCGCGTCGCCGCCTGCAGATAGGCGAGCTCCTCGAAGGATTCGACGCCTTCCGCAACGACGGTCATTCCAAGCGCGTCGCTCAAGGATTCGATCGCCTTCAGAACGCTTTGACTGCGGGGCCGCTGGTGAATGGCCGTGATGAACGACCGATCGACTTTGATCTCGTCAGCGGTGATATCCGCGAGCGCGGATAGGGACGAATAGCCGGTCCCGAAATCGTCGATCGAGACGCGGACGCCGATCTCGCGCAGCATCGGGAGAACGTGCATCTGGAACCGGCTTTTCGCCAAAAACGCGTCCTCGGTGAGCTCGAGCATGAAGCGCTGCGGACATCCGGTGGCCGCGAGCGCTTCGGCGAACGAGCGCATGAATTTCAGATCGCCGGCCTGCTTGGCGGCGACATTGATGCTCATCGTCGTCTCGGTGCCGTAAGCGTCGTCGAGCCGCTCCAGCGCTTTCACCGCCTCGGTGGTCACGAATTGGGTGATTGGGTCGATCAGTCCGAGCTCGATGGCAAGCGCGACGAAGTCGCTGGGTGCCTGGATCGCTCCGCGCTCGTCGCACCAGCGAATGAGCGCTTCGAATCCGACCACCTCCTGGCTGCGAATGTCGACCTTCGGCTGGAACGCGCAGCTGAATTGCCGATCACGAATGGCCAATCGGAGGCGTTGCTCCAGCTCCATCCGCGCGGTGATCGCCTGCCCCATATTGCTGTTGAACAGGGCGGCGCTTCCCTTGCCGCCGCTCTTGGCCCTGGACATCGCGCTGTCCGCGTTGCGACGCAGCGCCGCGTAATCCTGGCCGTGCTCCGGATAGACGCTTACGCCGATCGAGGCCGAGGTGAGCACTTCAAAGCCTTCGATGTAGTATGGTTGCTTCAATGCGTCCAAGAGATGATCGACGATAGCCTGAAGCTGATCATCGCTCTCGACCGGGTCGACAAGCAGGACGAATTCGTCGCCGCTGATCCGCGCCAGCATGTCGGATTCGCGAATACGCCCGGCGATCCGTTCCGCGACCTTCACCAGCAGGGCATCGCCGACGGCATGGCTATAGTAGTCATTGATGTGCTTGAAGTTGTCGAGATCGATGAACGCCAGCGCGAAGCGGCCGTCTTTTTCTTTGTGCTTGAGCACGTCCTCCACATGCTCCTGGATGAGCGTGCCTTTCGCCAACCCGGTCAATTCGTCGAAATAGGCGCGCCGCGCCAGCTCGCTTTCGACCCGCTTGCGCTCGGTGATGTCGAGTGAGGTCGAGAGCAGCAGGGTCTCGTCGAAAATGCGCACCAACTTGTGCGACGTGAGCAGCGTTCGTTCGCCGGTCGGCCCCACCGTTTCCTCGGCGGTGACCAATCTGCCGGTCTCGATGGCGTCGGCTTCCTGGCGGCGTCTCTCGGCGGCCTGCTCCTCGGACAGGATGTCGGCCGGCGAGGCAGCGATCGGGGCGTCCGCGCGCAGCCTCGAGTTCGTCCCCGCCGCACTATTGACCAGGATGAAGTGGCCGTCCTCGCCCTGCACCGTCAGACCGACCGGCAGCAGGTCCATGATCTCTTTGAGCAGATCGGAGTTGCGCTGAGCCTCCTGCTCGCTTTGGCGCAACTGGGCGGCCAGATCGCGCAAGAGCCGGCCTTCGGTTTCCATCTCGTTGGTGTCGCGCATCGCCAACGCCACCGATGCCAGCAGAGCGAATTGTTGTCCGACCGCAACGTCATCGGGATCGAAACTCGTCTGGCCTTCCGGCCGCGACAGAATCACCAGGCCGCGGCGGTGGCGCATGCCGAACGGCAGGTAGAGGGTCGCCTGTGCGGGTGGGATCAAATCATGCGGCAGATTCCACCAGCCGTCCAATTCATGATTGGAGCAGGTGGCCGACGCCGCATCGGCGGCGTGCTCGGGATACTCGGCCGCCATCCAGCCGAGGCCGATGAGCTCGCTCGGGACTGCCGCAATGCAGTGGATAGCGTCTTTCTTCGTTTCCGCCAGCACCATCGCCCGGTCGAAGGCAAACACGTGGTGCAGCGACTTGAAAACGATCGCGAATGGATCGTCGGCGTGCCCGGTCAGCAACAGCGTTTCCAATGCACGCAGCAGCAGCTGCGCGTGCCGCGCTTGCGCATGTGATTGATCGCCATCTCGCCACGACGAGATACACGTTTCGCGCAATGTTGCGTAGCTTTCCATGTTCTATGACAAGATGCAGCACGACCTCGAACGCCACGGCGGGAAGCGGAAATGGCCGAAAGAGGTCCTATGCGTCCCAACGGCACGCCAAACTAGTTCATCGGAGCGAAAGAAAGCTTAAGGCGCATATCGAGTTTTCGCGGATTTGCGCCGCGTTACGGTCCGGCGCCAGAACCGCGATAACCAGCCGTTAAGCCTAGGTTTGTTTTTCAAATCGAGCGGGCGAGCGCGGCCATGCTGCTGCCCGCATCGGTGTTGCGGGAAGCGGCGAAAGCCTGAGGGCGCAAGAAGACGCTAATCGGTTGGGTGGTCTTCAGGATCGCGCGGCGGCGTACTTCCCGGTCAGCTGCGGCGTCGTCACTTCCTTGGCGCCCTTGTTCTGCATGTCCAGCCTGGTCTCGCGCCCCCAGGTGCGCTTGAGCTCGTCGCGCACGTTGATGCGCAACTTGCCCAGTCCCTCGGTCTCGAGCTCGACCACGTCGCCGTCCTGAAAGGAGCTCAAGCCGCGGTGGTTGGTGCCGGTGGCCAAGACGTCGCCGGGCTCCAGCGTATGAATCGAGCTGACCCACTCGATGCAGCGGGGGATCTTGTGCGCCATGTCGTCGGTATTGAAGTTCTGCTTGAGCAGGCCGTTGACCCAGAGCCTGACCTGCAGCTTGTGCGGGTCGCGAATTTCGTCGGCGGTGACGATGTAAGGACCGATCGGTGCGAAGGTGTCGCGCGACTTCATCTGGTAAAACACGTTGCCGGGCGGCGGCAGCCCGCGCGCGGAGCCGTCGATGAAGTTGACGTAGCCGAAGACGCAATTCATGGCGTCGGCGGCCTTGACGCCCTTCGCGCGCTTGCCGATCACCACCGCGACCTCGGCCTCGCCCTCGAAAATCGTGGCCGGCACGTCGGGCAGGATCATGGTTTCGCCGGGACCGATCACCGCGTTCGGCGATTTGTGGAAGGCATTGATCGGGGCCGGCTCGGTCCGCGTGCCGTCCTCCATGTAGTTGACCGCCATGCAGTCGATATTGACCGGCTTGGGCAACGGGGCGCGAACCCGCACCCCGGCGACGGCAACGCCGTTGCCGCGGGCAGCGGCCTCCTCCAGTCGCGGCCGATATTCGGCGAAGCGCTCGATCAGGCCGTTGATCAGATCGTGCGGGCCGGTGTGCGGAATGCCTTGCACCACCGACGAGACGTCGACCACCGCGTCGCCCTTGAGCACGCCGAGCTTGTAGTCATCGAAGTACATGATCTTCATGTCGTTCTCCGAAAATGCGGTTGAGAGAAACGGAGGTGGCTGCTGGCTTCGGTCTACTCCGCCTTGATGCCGTTGGCCTCCGCGATCTTCGTGTAAAGCTCGATCTCGGTTTCGATCCGCCGTTGGAATTCCTCGGGCGAGGACGGGGCCGCCAGCACGCCGGTTTCCGCAAGCCACTGCTTGACATCGGGCAATTCCAGCGCGCGCCGCAGCTCGCCGTTGAGCCGATCGATGATCGGGCGCGGCGTTTGCGGCGCGGCCGCGAGGCCGAGCCACGACATCAGCTGGATGCCGGGGACGGTATCCGCCATCGTCGGCGTGTCCGGCATCAGCGGATAGCGCTCCGGCGAGGACACGGCCAGCGGCCGCAGCTGGCCGTTGCGGATGCGCGGGATGGCCGATGTCGCGGTGTCGATCATGGCGTCCACTCGGCCGCCGATCACGTCGGTAAAGGCCGCGACCGACCCGCGGTAGGGGACGGGCACCATGCTCACGTCTGCGCGATTCTCGATCCATTTGCCCAGCAAGTGATAGACGCTGCCGCCGCCGATGATCGCATAGTTGATTTTTCCGGGGTCGGCCCTCGCCCGATCGATCAGGTCCTTGAGGCTGGCAATCGGCGAGCTCGGCGCAACCGAGATGAACATCGGATAGGCGACGACGGTTGTCACGAACGCAAAATCACGGACCGGGTGATAGGGCAGCGTCTTCACGACCGCCGCCTGCGTGGTGAAGCCCCCGGTCAGCATCGCAAAGGTGTGTCCGTCAGGCGCCGATTTGGACACCATGTTGTTGCCCTGGATGCCGATGCCATGGGTGACGCTCTCGACGATCACCGGCTGGCCGAGCCGTTCGGTCAGCTTGTTGCCGAGCGTGCGGGACACCATGTCGGGACTACCGCCCGGAGCGGTCGGGATGATGATCCGCAACGGCCGCGTCGGCCAAGCCGGGCTCTGAGCGATGGATGAGGAGGC
>WNGB01000598.1_pt1 | contig 131605 bp, 148 predicted proteins | sample 5400681 | NCBI WGS metagenome assembly WNGB01 (sample SAMN13153367, study PRJNA577476) | soil metagenome | isolation source: 115 cm soil or saprolite under grassland replicate 2 | place: USA:California | collected 2016-06-15
GCATCGCGCGGGGCCGGCAAGGCGCTGCTGCTCGAGCTCGGTGGCAACGGCCCGATGGTCGTCCTCGACGATGCCGACGTCGCGGCGGCCGCGGAGGCGAGCATCGCGGCAGCGTTCCTCTGTGCCGGCCAGAGTTGCACTGCCGGGGAACTGTTCCTCGTCCACGAGGCCGTGCACGACGAGTTCGTCGAGCGGGTACGTGAAGCCGTCGCGCGGCAGGTGCGTCTGGGTGACCCCTTCGACGAGCAGACGACGATGGGCCCGATCAACAACGAGCGAAACGCGGAGAAGATGGACCGCCACGTCGCGGACGCGCTCCACCGTGGCGCTGAGGCCGTCGTCGGCGGCTCGCGCGCCGACGGTTTCCCGACGTCGCTCTACTGGCAGGCCACGGTGCTCGACCGAGTGACCGACGAGATGGAGGTCGCGCGCGAGGAGACGTTTGGCCCGGTCGTCCCGATCTCGACGATCCGCTCCGACGAGGAGGCGCTCCAGATCGCGAACTCGTCGCCCTACGGCCTGCTCACCGCCGTCTGGACGCGCGACCTCGCGCGCGGGCTGCGCTTCGCCGAGTCGGTGCGCGCCGGCTGGGTGAACATCAACGAGTCGACGAACTACTGGGAGAGCCACCTGCCGTTCGGCGGCCGCGCCGGAGCGGACTCCGGGCTCGGCCGCGTGGGCGGGCGGCACGCGCTCGAGACGTTCACCGAGTCCAAGACCGTCGTCTTCGGGCTGTGAACGTCGCCGATCGCATGTCGAGCGGTCTGCTGACGACCGAGCCGGGCGCCTCCTTGCGTGACGCGGCGCGGCAGATGGTCGAGCGGCGGGTCGGCTCGATCCTCGTGTGTGACGGCGAGCGGCTGGTCGGGATCCTCACCGAGCGCGACGTCCTTGGCCTCTTCGCCCGCGGCGAGCTCGAGGCGCGCGTCGCCGACGTGATGACGCGGAACCCGGAGACCGTCGAGCCCGACGAGTCGCTCGCGCAGGCGCGGCTCGTGATGCTGCACGGCGGCTTCCGGCATCTGCCGGTCGTCGACCGCGGGCGCGTCATCGGCATGCTCTCGCTGCGCGACCTGCTCGCGGCCTCGGACGACGAGGCGCCCCGAGGCGTGTAGCGGCGCCGCGGCCGACCGGCCGCGCGGAGTGCGTTATCAGGCGAAGCTGCTTGCCTCGCCCAGGACCGAGGGCGGGAGCGGCGGCGGCGGGAACTCCTCGGCCCGGCGCACGGAGGCGGCGTCGACGTTTCGGACGAGCAGGCGGGCGTTGAGCGTTGTGTCGGCGACGGAGTAGAGATCGAGCTTGTCCCCACACCCGCCGGCGGCGACGAGCAGGTGTCGCCTGTCGTACCAGCCGACGACACGGGACGGCGAATGCTCCTTCAGCAGCTCGCTGCCGCGCTTGTGCGTGGGCGTCACGATGACGGCGTGCCTGGTCTCGCATGAACGGCCGACCGTGAACGCGACCTGGCCGTATCCCCCGGGGACGAGATCAGTGACGTGCTCTTCGGGCGCGCCGCGCCACACGACCGGCGCCGAGGTCGCACCGACGAGCTGCAGCGAGTGCACGTCGACGCGATGGTCGACGTGCTGCGCGGCGAAGTAGAGCGACTGCCCGTTGTCGCCGAACGCGATCGCGTCGAAGCCCGTGTGCAGACGGCCGTGCACGAGCTTCTGCGGCTTCTTGCCCACGTTCGACGAGATCCAGATCGACTCGTGCTTGCCCTGTCGAAGCACGAACGCGAACGCGAGCCCGGACGGGTGGTAGACGACGTGCTCGTACCGCACCCCTTTCACGGGCGTCACGTCCACGAAGCGCGCGCTTCCCGGATGCGCCTTCAGCAGCGCGCGCCCGCCGCGCCCGACGAAGACGATCGACTTCCCGGTCGGGCGGCCCCACGACGACGCCCTCGGCTCGATGTCGCTCGGGCGGCGGGTCGGGGCACCCGGAAGCGCCTTGACCTGCAACCGCGCGAGCAGTGCGCGGTCGCCGCGCGGGCCCCACGCGAACGGACCGGCGTTTTGGACGGTGAAGAGACATCCGAGCCGGCCTCCGCGCGGGTCGAGGGCCCACGCGCGCCCGTTCGCGACGAACGTCACCGTCTCCGCCTGCTCGACCTTCGGCGCCAGGCACCGCGTTGGGAGCTGCTCACCTGACGCGAGCTCTGCCGGCCTGGCCTCGTTCTTGCCGAACGAGCAGGCGGCGAGCGTCAGCACAGCAGCGATCAGGCAAGCCTTGCCGATCTCAGCAGTTAATCACCGAGCTCGGCGCGGCGGCGCGTCACGTACTCCTCGAGCTGCGCGCGCAGGCCTTCGTCCATGGGCGGCTGCTCGTACTCCTCGAGCGTCTTCTTCCAGATCTCCGACGCGCGCGCTGCCGCGTCCTTGCCGCCGTTCCGGTTCCAGCGCTCGTAGTTCTCGGTCGACGAGAGCAGCGGCCGGTAGAAACATGTGCGGAACCGCTCCAGCGTGTGGACGGCGCCGAGGAAGTGGCCGCCGTGACGCACCTCGTCGTGCGCGCCGAACGCGAGCGTCTCCTCGCTCACCTCGAGCGGCGAGAACTCCTCGTACAGCATCCGCAGGATCTCGATGTCGACGATGAACTTCTCGTAGCACGACACGAGGCCCGACTCGAGCCAGCCCGCCGAGTGCATGACGAAGTTCGCGCCGGCGAGCATCGTCGGCACCATCGTCATCATCGCCTCGTAGGCCGCCTGCGCGTCGACGCTCTGGCTCGCCGTGAGGCCGCCGCCGCTGCGCCACGGGATCCCGAAGCTGCGCGCGATCTGGCCCGTGCAGAGCAGACCGACGGCCGACTCGGGCGTCCCGAAACTGGGCGAGCCGGACTGCATGTCGGTGTTCGACAGAAACGACCCGAACACGACGGGGCAACCGGGCCGCACGAGCTGCACGAGCGCGATCCCCGCAAGCGCCTCTGCCATCTGTTGCGCGAGCGTCGCGACCACGGACACCGGCGACATCGCGCCCATGAGGAGGAACGGCGTGACCACCGTCGGCTGGTTCGCCTTCGCGTACTCGAGCAGCGCCGCGAGCATCCGGTCGTCGTACCGGAGCGGCGAGTTGACGTTGATCAGCGAGATGATCGCCGGGGTCTGCTCGAGCGACTCGCGCCCGAAAACCATCTCGGCCATCGCGATCGTGTCCGCGGCGTTCGGGCCCGACGTGACCGAGCCCATGAACGGCTTGTCGGAAAGCGTCAGCAGCGCGTAGACCATGTCCAGGTGGCGCGAGTCGAGCGGCTTGTCGTTCGGCTCGCAGATCGTCCCGCCCGGCGAGTCGAGCTGCGGGAACGCCTGCGAGAGCCGGACGAGGTTCTGGAAGTCGTCGTAGGTCGCCTCGCGGCGCTCGATCCCTTCGCGCACGAACGGGCACCCGTACACGGGCGCGAAGACCATGTGGTCACCGCCGATGTGCACCGTGCGCTCCGGGTTTCGACCTTGGAGGTCGAACTCGCGCGGCGCCTTTGCCACCTGCTCGAGCACGAACTCTGGATCGAGCTTCACGACCTGCTCGTCCACCTGCTGACCCGCCTTGCGGAAGTAGTCGAGCGCTTCCTCGGTCAGAAACTCGATCCCGAGCTCGCTGACGATGCGGCGCCAGCCCTGATCGAGGATGGCCATGTCGTCCTCGGACAGGATCTCGTAGCGCGGGAGCTGGTTTACGAGCACAGGAGCTCCTCCAGCGCGCGCTCGAGCCCGCCGTCCCCGACCTCGCGCTCCTCGAGCGGGAGCCCGAGCATGCCCGCGGCACGCCCGGCGTTCGCGCGCAGCGCGGGCGTCGGCCGCTGCGCCAGCCAGACGACGCGCGTGTAGTGGCGGAAGTAGTCGTCGCGCAGCTCCGGCCGCTCGTCGAGCCCGAGCGAGCGCCAGATCGACCGGTCGAACGTCCGCACGAGGTAGTCGGTCAAGAAGTAGGTCCCGGGCTGCTCGGCCATGAGCGCGTGCACGTCGTCGTAGGCGAACACGTCGTAACAGGTCTCGCCGCGGAGCCGCGGGTGCGTGTCGAGCGCGCCGCCGGTGCCACAGTCAGCGTAGGCCAGAACATAGTGACAGTCTGTTGCTAGGGCCGCGACGGCGGGCGCGATGCGTTCAGGACGGTTGTGCAGCTCCGGTGGGAGCGCTTTCACCTCGACGTCCCAGCCGCGGCGCTCGGCGATCGCGCGCACGTGCAGCGCGAGTGCTCCGCAGGAGATGACGACGGTGCTCATCCGGGGAACTTCAGCTGGTCGATGAAGAGGTCGTTGAAGTCGGAGCGGCCGGAGAGCTCGACGTACTCGACCTCGTCGACGATCGCCGCCGCCGCCGCGCGCTCCTGCACGGACAGCGCCGCGATCTTCGCTCCTTCGCCCGCCACGTTGCCGGCGGACACTATCCGCGTGAGCGGCAGGTTCGGCACGAGGCCGATCTTGACGGCGCTCGCGGGCGAGAGGTAGGAGCCGAACGAGCCGGCGAGCAGCACTTGTGCGATCTCCTCGGGCTCGATCCCGAGATCGCGGCAGAGGATCGTCCAGCCGGTCGCGATCGACGCCTTCGCGAACTGCAGCTCGCGCACGTCGCGCTGCGAGAGGTACACGTCGGGCGCGAGCATGAACACGCGCTCCTCGCCGATCTTGACCACACGCGGGTGATCGACGTACTTCCCCGAGTGGTCGAGGATCCCGGCGCCGACGAGCTCCGCGACGGCGTCGACGAGACCGGAGCCGCACAGCCCGACGGGCTTCATGTCGCCGATCACCTGCAGCTGAACCTCGTCGCCGACGATCTTCACGCCCTCGATCGCACCGTCCGCGGCGCGCATCCCGCAGCGGATCTGCGCAGCCTCGAACGCAGGGCCCGCCGGCGCCGCGGTCGCGAGCGCGCGCGACGCCGAGCCGAGGACGATCTCCGAGTTGGTCCCGACGTCGACGAAGAGCCGCACGCGCCGGTCGAGCGTGAGCCCCGTGGCGAGCACACCCGAGACGATGTCCGGCCCCACATAGGCGCCGAGCGCCGGGAACGTGACCGCCGGTGCGCGCGGGTGCACGCGCACGCCGAAGTCGACCGCGTGAGCGTCCGGGAGCTTCTGCGAGACGATCGTGAACGGCGCCATCGAGAGCGGCTCCGGGTCGATCCCGAGCCCGAGCTGCAGCATCGTCACGTTGCCGGTGACGACGATCTCGTAGACCTCCTCGCGCGCGACGCCCGCCTCCTCGCAGACCTCCTTGGTGAGCTCGTCGAGCGACTCGTGCGCGCGCGTGCGCAGCAAGTCGAGCGCGCCGCCGTCGAGCATCGTCGCCGAGATGCGCGAGATCACGTCCGCGCCAAACGGCTGCTGCCGGTTGAGCAGCGAGCGCACCGCCGCCGGTTGGCCGGTCTCGAGATCGAGCAGGTTCGCGACCACCGTCGTCGTGCCGAGGTCGAACGCGATCGCGAAGCGCCGCGCACTCGTGTCACCCGGCTCCACGTCGAGCAGCACATCGTCGCAGAGCACCGCCGTGACCTTCCAGTCGGCCTCGCGCAACGTGCGACCGAGGCTGCGCATGAGTTCGAGCGGCACCCGCAGCTCGAGATCGTCCATCCCGGCGAGCACGCGATCGAGATCGGGAGTCTGGTCCTCGAGCGTCGGCCCCTCGAGCTCCAGGAAACGCTTCTGCACCGCGGGACGGAGGATCACGTGCCGGCCGACGCCGACGAGCGCCGCCTTCGGACGCGTCTGCAGCGGCGGCACCTCAATCACGAGATCCTCGTCCGCCGCAACGCGGCACGCGAGCCGCCAGCCGGAACGCAGCTCGTCGGGCGAGAACGCGCGCGGGTCGACCGTGCTGGTCGGCGCGGAACCGTCGGCGACGCGCACCTTGCACTTCTTGCACGTCCCGTGGCCGCCGCATGTCGAGTCGATCGCGATGCCGTTCCAGCTCGCCGCGTCGAAGATCGTCGTCCCCGCGGGCACGCGCGCCTCCTTCGTCGAGCCGTCGTCCTGCTCGAACGAGAGGCGGACCCGATCCTGGCCGACCGCCACGCTCACGACGCCGCGGCCGCCTGCTGCTCGCGAAAGGCCGAGATCCAGCGCGCGCCCCACTCGTCCTTGCCGAGCAGGAGGTCGCTCGCGCGCACGGCGCTCACGCACTCGTGGGAGCGCGCGTCCATGATCGCGCTCGTCAGTCCATGGCTCTGCGCGATCGTCAGGAACGCCGCGCCGAGCGTCTGCCGACGCGGCAGGCCGAAGCCGGTGTTCGAGGCGCCGCAGGTCGTGTTGACGCCGAGCTCCTCCCGGATGTGCCGGACGGTCTCGACGAAGAGCGTCACTGCGCGCGGCTCCGCGCCGATCGGCATCGCGAGCGGGTCGATGACCACGTCTTCCGGCTTGATGCCGTGGTCACCGGCCGCCGAGACGATCTTCTTCGCCGCCTCGAGCCGGCGCTCGGGCTCCATCGGGATGTCCTCGTCGTTCGCGAGCCCGATCACCGCGGCGCCGTGCTTCGCGACGAGCGGGAGGATTACTTCGAGCCGCTCGTCCTCGGCGGTGACGGAGTTGACGAGCGCCTTGCCCTCGTAGGCTTCGAGGCCCGCCTCGAGCGCCTCGACGATTGACGAGTCGATGCAGATCGGGAGGTCGGTCCGCTCTTGGACGAGCTTGATCGCACGTCGCATCAGGCCGACCTCGTCCGCGAGCGGATCGCCGACGTTGACGTCGAGCATGTGCGCGCCGCCCGCCTCTTGCTCGGGCACGTCGGCCTCGAGCTGTGAGAGGTCGCCCGCCTGCAGCTGCGCCTGGAAGGCCTTGCGCCCGGTCGGGTTGATCCGCTCGCCGATGATGCAGAACGGCTGCTCGGGGCCGATGACGACCGTCTTAGACCGCGACTGGAGAACGGTGTCCACTCGCCTCCCTTTCGTTTCGTGTCGGAATGCCGAGGCGCCGGCAGAGCGCCGCGATGCCGGCGTCTCGGCGGAAGCTGATCAGGTGCAGACCTGCGACGCCCGGCTGCGCGAGGGCGTGCGCCGCGAGCTCGCAGGCGACCTCGAAGCACGCTTCTTGCTGGTCGGCCGCGCGCTCGACGCGCTCGATGGTCGCCGGCGGCACCGAGATCCCCGGCACCTTCTCGTCGATGTAGCGGAGCGCGCGCGCAGTGCGCACGATCACGATCGACGGCAAGAGCGCAACCTCCTTCGTGAGCCCGGTCCTGACGCTCTCGGCGATAAAGCGCTCGACCCGTTCCGGCTCGAAGCAGAGCTGGAGCTGAAGGAAGCGCGCACCCGCGCGCGCCTTCTTCCACGCACGCTCGACGCGCTGCTCGTACGGTGGCGCGCCCGGGTTCTCGACGGCCCCGATGAAGAAGTGGGGCGCGGGCTCGACCGGGCGGCCCGATAGCAGCCTCCCCTCCGAGATCCCGCGCGCGAGCGCGATCAGCTGCGGGCTGTCGAGGTCGAAGACGCGGCGCGCTTCCGGCTCGTCGCCCGCGGTCACGTCGTCGCCCGTCAGGCAGCAGATGTTCTCGATCCCGTGGAGCGCGGCGCCGAGCAGCTCCGATTCGAGCGCGAGGCGGTTGCGGTCGCGGCACGTGAGCTGCATGACCGGTTCCGAACCGAGGTTCTTAATCGCGATCGCGAGTGCGAGCGGCGACGGGTGCGCGTGCGCCGACGTGTTGTCGGTGGCGTTGACGGCGTCGAGAAACGGCGCCATCGGCTCGAGATGGTGCGCGGCGTCGATGCCGCCGACGTCGACCACGCCGAGCTCCGCCGTCACGGCCAGTCGACCCGCCGCCAGCGCGTCCTCGAGGCGCGACACCCTCAAGCCTCCCAGCCGGCGGGCACCTGCTTGTCCCGCTTCGTCAGCCAGTTCCGCCAGGACGACGTGCCCCAGAGCCGGTTGTCGACCGGTGGGCGCAGCTCGTGGAACTCCTCGGCCCACGGCAATCGCTCCGAGCGCTCCCAGCCCTTGAGCCAGACACAGCGCATCTCGGGCTTCACCTCGCAGCCGCCGTCGGGACGAACTCCTCCGCAGGGCCCGTTGCGGAGCTGCTTCGGACAGTTCATCGGGCACGTGAGGCCCGTCGAGTGCAGGACGCACTGCCCGCACATGCGGCAGCCGAAGATCGGCCCCTTGACCGCCTTCTCGACCGCCGCCAGCGGGCCCATTACCTACGCCGGGACCGCCGCGCGCCTGCGCGCGATCAGGTCCTTCGCGAGCCGCACCGCCGTCGACGCGTCGGCGGCGTAGCCGTCCGCGCCGACCGCGTCCGCGTACTCCTGCGTGACCGGCGCGCCGCCGACCATCACGATCACTTCGTCGCGGATCCCGGCCTTCTGGAGCGCGTTGATGTTCGCCTTGAACATCGGCATCGTCGTGGTCAGGAAGGCGGAGAAGCCGACGATGTCCGGCTGGTGCTCTTGCACCTGCTCGACGAACTTCTCCGGCGCGACGTTGACGCCGAGATCCCAGACCGTGAAGCCCGCACCCTCGAGCATGATGTTGACGAGGTTCTTGCCGATGTCGTGCACGTCGCCCTTGACCGTGCCCATCACGAACGTGCCGATCGGCTTCGCGCCGGTCTCGGCGAGCAGCGGACGCAAGATGTCGAGCGCACCCTGCATTGCGCGCGCCGCGATCAACATCTCGGGGACGAAGAAGTCGCCGCGCTCGAACCGAGCGCCGACCTCCTCGAGCGACGGGATCAGCGCCTCGTAGAGCATCGTCTCGGGATCCATCTCGTCGGCGAGCCCCTGCTCGACGAGCTCGCGCACCTCGGGCGCGTCGCCGACCAGCGTGTGGTCGTACAGCGCCTGCAGGATTTCCTCATGCGTCATGCGGCACCTCGCTGGATGTTGTTCGGATGGCCGAGCCGCCGCGAGAGCTCGCTCGCCTGCTCGAGCAGAACGGGCGCGAGCTGCTCGACGCGCTCGACGGGAAGGCGAATGGTCGGCGCGGAGATGCTGAGCGTCGCGACGACGGCCGCGTCCGCGCCGTAGACGGGAGCGGCCAGCGCGGAGAGCCCGAGCTCGAGCTCGTCGCTCGCGGTCGCGTACCCGCGCACGCGCGTGCGCTCGAGCTCCTCGTCGAGCGCCGTGCGGTCGGTGATCGTGCGCGGAGTCAGCGAATCGAGCCGATCGGGAACGGGCGCCGCGCCGAACGCGAGAAAGACCTTCCCGTTCGCGGCGGCGTGCAGGGGCACGCGCCGTCCGACCCAGCTCGTGACGCCGATCAGATGGCGGCTATCGCGCTGGGCGAGATGCTCGACGCCGGCCGGCGACGGCACGGCGAGGTTGATCGTCTCGCCCGAGGCGTCGGCGAGCCAGCGCAACGCTTCGGCCGCGAGCTCGACGAGCGTCCCGCCGGGAACGCCGCGCTGCGCGAGCCGCAGCAAGACGGGCCCGGGCTGCAGGCCCCCTGCGCGCTGAACCAATCCCTGTCGCTCGAGCGCGGACACGAGCCGCGACGTCGTGCTCTTCGGCAACCCGCTCAGCTCGGCGAGCTCGCCGACCGCGAGCGGCCGGGCGCTCTCGACCACGCGGACGAGCAGCTCGCCGGCCCGGTCGATCGCCTGGGTGCCGCTGTTCTCGCTCATATCGTGGAACAGATGTTCCACACATATTCAAGCGGCTGGGAATAGACGCTGTCAAGCACGTTGACCCGGTCTCCGGGGCGGTGTTTGCTGGCCGCAACCCAGAAAGGAGGACACCATGAAGGCAAGGGTCTGGCTCCCGGCGTCGCTCGCCGCAGCCGCGGTCCTCGGAGGCGTACCCCCTGGCCGCCTCCGCCTCATCGATCGACACGAAGCTTCAGATCGGGTTCAGCCTGCACTTCACCGGGCCGGACTCGACTGCTGGGACGTTCGTCGCTTCAGGCGGGGTCAGGGACTCCGGCACGTCGCTCGTCACGCACATCGAGCTGACGCCTCAAGGGAATCAGGACGACGCCCGGCTGACCGGCAAGCAGATGTTCATCGGAGCGAGGGGCTCGATCACGACGACGTTCAGCGGCTCGCCGGCCCGTTGGACGACGTCCACCAAACTGGAAAGGGCACCTTCGAGATCGTCGGCGGGACCGGCGCGTACGCGGGCATCAAGGGGCAGGGGACGTTCCTCATCGTGGTCGATGCCTCCACGAACCAGCTCATCGGCATGGAGGACGGACAGGCCAACTGACGAGCAGCCTGCCGGTCGCGCCTGGGGCGACGCCGACACCGACGAGGACGGCGGCGAGCGCCGCCGTGAAAACCGAGCCAGTGCCTGACAGAGGCACCGGAAATCGCCTGCTGGAATTGACACATGCACATCCCTCCTACGGAAAGGGGTGCCACGTTTCAACCCATATTCCTATGGGTCGAAAGGCTTAGTTAGTGCGGCCTCTAGTCCTACGCGCCCCGGAGCGCGCTACGGGCTCGGCTCCTCGCTCCCCTCGTCGGCCGGCTGCTCCACGCCGGCTGCGGCCGCGGCCCGTTCGGCAGCAGCCGCCTGCTTCTTCTCGCGCTTCAGGTCGCGCTTCTCCTGGACCTTCCTTTCGCGCGTCAGTTTCGCCATCGTCGTCTGTCGTTTGGAACTTCCCAATTGAGCCCTACCTTTCCTCTCGAGTTGATTTCGATCGGGGACGTACCTCCATTACACCGTACGCGCAACACACGCTGTGTCCTTGTAATTCGTGTTATCGACGCCGGCGAAGGAGCAGGCGCAGGCCCGTGCGGGTACGCCTTCGGCTCCGTCAGGTGGGACCTCTACGGTGTGCCGGTTGCTCGACGTCACCCGCGACGGCGCGGTCTGCGTCCTGACGCTTCGGCGAGAGGAGAAGCTGAACGCGCTCTCGACCGAGCTCGAACGGGAGTTGGGAGACGCGCTCACGCGTGAAGAGGTGCGCACGAGCGGCTGTGTCGTCTTCACCGGATCCGGTCGCGCGTTCTCGGCCGGAGCCGACGTCGACGAGCTCGGCGGCCGGAGCGTCGAGGACGTGTTCGCCTACTACCACGAGACGGGCGACGTCTACGAGCGGGTGGCGGCGCTGACGCAGCCGACCGTGAGCGCGATCGCCGGCTACTGCCTCGGCGCCGGACTCGAGCTTGCGCTCGCGACCGATTTCCGGATCGCCGACGAGACGGCGGTCTTCGGCTTCCCCGAGGTCGGGATCGGCATCGTGCCGAGCTCCGGCGGAACGCATCGCGTCACCCGCCTCCTGGGGCCTGCGCGCGCGAAGGAGCTCGTCCTCTTGCGCGAACGCCTCGACGCGGGTGAGGCGCTCGCCGCGGGTCTCGTCACGGAAACGGTCCCCGCCGGGAAGGCGCTCGACCGAGCGCTCGAGCTCGCCGAAAGGCTTGCGGGGCTGCCCGCACTCGCCGTCTCGATCGCAAAGCAGGCGATCGACGCGATGCCCGAAGCTTCGCGCGAAGCCGGCATCCTGATCGAGCGGCTCGCGTACGGCTTGCTCGCGCAGAGCGAAGACGCGCGTCGCGGCGGCGGCTGACGTGTTCGAGAAGCGGATCGAGATCCGCTGGCGCGACCTCGACAGCTCGCGACACGTGAACAATGCGGTCTACGTGACCTATCTCGAGGAGGTCAGGACCGGGTGGCTCGCCGAGCTCCTCGGCAACCCGGAGGCGGTCTCGGAGTTCGTGCTCGTACGCGTGGCGATCGACTACCGGCGCGAGCTGACGCTCGCGGACGAGGCCGTCGTCGCCCGCTGCAGCCTCCAGCGCATCGGCACCTCGAGCGTGGGCACGATCGAGGAGATCCGCACAGCCGGCGGCGAGCTTGCTGCGGAGGCGGAGGCGGTCGTCGTCGCCTGGGACCAAGTCGCCTCAAAGTCGCGCCCGCTCACGGAAGCGGAGCGCTCCGCGCTCGAGCAAGCGGCCGCCCGCTAAGTGTCCCCTGAGGCCAGGACCGGTGCCAGGCACCGTTAAGAAACAGTGCCAGGCACGAGTCCGCAAAGTGCGCACAATCGGCCTTCGAACCTGTCCGCGGCAGGCAGGTTCGGTGCCAGGCACTGTTAGCTAACGGTGCCAGGCACTGTTAGGAGCGAAGACAGCGCCCTTTTGGACATCTTGAAGCTCGTCGATGTGACTCCGGAGCCGTGAGGCCCACCGACGCTGCGGATCCAGCGATGTCGCTCCAGCGGACGCGTGACGTTTTGACGCGTCTGTTGCGTGACGGGAGCGCGGTCGCCCGGTCGGACGGCACGACGCACGACTTGTTCCCCGTTGCCGTGAACGCGGCGGAAGGCGAAGCGTTGAGAGAGTGGGTCAGGAGGGAAGGCGCGAGCCGCACGATCGAAATCGGCCTCGGGTATGGCGTCGCGGCGCTGTTCATCTGTGCAGGCCTGCTCGAGAATGGCAAAGCGGCCGCGCGGCACGTCGCCGTCGACCCGTACCAGGCGACCAGGTTCGCCGACTGCGGTCTTCAATTCCTGAAGGACGCCGAGCTCACCGAGCTCGGCGAGTTTCACTCTGAGGAGTCGCAAATCGTCCTTCCGCGCTTCCTGAGTGAGGGTCGGCGCTTCGATCTTGCATTCGCCGACGGTAACCACAGGTTCGACGGGGTCTTTCTCGATCTCGTCTACCTCGGTCGGCTCCTCCGACCAGGGGAATCCTGTTCGTCGACGACTATCAGCTGCCCGCAATCGCGCGCGCCTCGTCGTTCTGCGTGAACAATCTCGGTTGGACGCGCGAAGAGATTTCGGCCGAGGATGAACACCACACCTGGGCTGTTCTGCGCACGTCGCAGGCGCCCGACGCGCGACCATTCGACTACTTCGTCGACTTCTGAGCTGGACGCTCGTCTGCGAACAGATCACGCGCGACGATCAGACGCATGATGTCGCTCGTCCCGTCCCAGATCTCGTCCAGCTTCGCGTCGCGCAGCCACTTCTGCACAGGCGAGTCGCGCACGTAGCCGGCGCCGCCGAGGGTCTGGCTCGCGGCCCACGTTGCGAACCACGCGGCCTCGGACGCGGCCAGCTTCGCCATCGCGGCTTCGGTCGAGAACGTCGCTCCTTCGTCCGCAAGCCTCGCCGCTTCGTACATCAGCAGGCGCGCCTGGTCGAGCTTGAGCTTCGCGTCGGCGAGACGGAACGAGACCGCCTGGAACTCGTGGATCGGGCGTCCGAACGCTTCGCGGTGCTTCGCATATTCGACTGCGTGCTCGAGTGCCGCGCGTCCGATGCCGAGCGAGTTCGCGGCCAGTTGCACGCGCGCGTTATCGAAGACGCGCATCAGGCCGCGGAAGCCGTCTCCCTCCTCGCCCAGTCGCCGGTCGTCGGGGACGAAGCACGACTCGAAGCGCAGCTCGCCGGCGGGGAAGCACCGGCTGCCCAGCTTCGGCAGCCGCTCACCGATCACGTATCCCTCGTCGTCGCGCTCTACGACGAACGCCGTGATGCCCTTCGACCGCGTCCCCGGCGCGACGGTGGCGAAGACGACGCAGCGCTCGGCGACCGGCGCGTTGCCGATGAACTTCTTGTGCCCGTCGATCACGTAGCCGCCCTCGACGCGGCGCGCATACGTCGTGATCGCCGACGCGTCGGAACCCGCCTCGGGCTCGGTGATCGCGACGGCGCACGCGGGCGGGCGGATCGAGCAGAGTGGCGGCAGCCAGCGGCGCTTCTGCTCCTCCGTTCCGAGTGCGAGCACCGGCGCCGCGAAGAAGCCCGCCTGGGTGATCACCAGCGCGATCGGGCTGTCGCCCCACGTCAGCTCCTCGATCACGCGACAGCTGTCGGAGAGCTTCTCGATCCCGCCGCCCCCGAACTCGGTCGGGAGGTCGTAACAGGTGAGGCCGAGTTCGGCTCCCGCGTGCAGCAGGTCCCACGGGTACTCCTCGGTCTCGTCGTACTGGAGCGCAACGGGCCGGAGCTGCGTGCGCGCGAACTCGCGTGCTGTCGCGAGGACCTCGTCCAGAGTGCGCGGCGCGGTGATCATCGCTTCAGCTCGACGCGCCGACCGGCTCCGTCGGGCGCAGGAATCGCGGCGTGCGCGTCCGCGAGGCGACGCACACGGGAAAGCACCTCCGGCGGAGCCGGCGCCGCTCGACCCGCGACCGCGTCCACGTGCAGGAGCACCTGCTCCACGGTTGCAAGCAGCTCGTCGTCGCCCGCGCGCACGACTCGGTGGAAGATGTGGAGCCGCTTCTCGTCAGCGCCGAGCACCTGCGTCGTCACGTAGAGGCGCTCCTCTGCCGTCGCCTCGTTCACGTGACGGAGATGCGTCTCGACCGTGTAGTAGCTGCCGCCCGCCTCGACGTACGCGGCGTCGACACCGATCGAACGTAGGAGCGCGTCCGTCGCGTCGCCCGTCACGCGGAGGTAGCTGCTCTCGTGCGCGTGGCCGTTGTAGTCGATCCAGTCGGGCGCGACGCGCGTCTCGTGCAGCACCAGCGGTCCGAGGCGCCGGTGGTTCCCGCCCGCGCGCGCGAGCAGCGCCTGCTCGTACTCGCGCAGCGTGGCGCCGGCGCCGACGTCGTGCACGCGCAGCGCCTGCAGCACGCTGACGAGACAGTCGTCGCGCAGGCGCTCGAGCTCGCCCGTCGTGCGCCCGCCCGCCTGCTCGTCGGACTGGCGCTCGATCGTCGCGAGCAGCTCCTCGGTCAACTCGGGCACGTCGGTCAGCTTCGTCCACGGCCACTGCAGCGCGGGCCCGAACTGGGCCATGAAGTGCCGGACGCCGTCCTCGCCGCCGGCGATCCGGTAGAGGAGAAAGGTACCCATCAGCGACCAGCGGAGCCCCGGGCCGTAGCGGATCGCGTCGTCGACCTCCTCGACCGTCGCGACGCCGTCGTTGACGAGCCAGAGCGCCTCGCGCCAGAGCGCCTCGAGCAGGCGGTCGGCGATGAAGCCGTCGACCTCGCGCTCGAGCCGGAGCGGCTTCATGCCGACCGCGCGATAGACCTCGGCGGCGCGGTCGAGCGTCTCGCGCGCCGTGGACTCGCCGGGGCAGAGCTCGACGAGCGGAAGGAGATACACGGGGTTGAACGGATGCCCGACGGTGAGCCGCTCGGGCCCGTCCATCGCGCTCTGCAGCAGCGTCGGCCGCAGGCCGGAGGTCGACGAGGCGAAGACGGTGTCCGGGCGGGCAACGCGGCTCGCCGCCGCGAGCAGGTCGCGCTTGAGCTCGACCTGCTCAGGCGCGCTCTCCTGCACGAAGTCCGCGTCCGCCGCTGCCTCCTCGGGGGTCGCCACGTACGACAGCGAACCCTCCTCGGGCAGGGGTGCAAGCGTCAATCGACCGTACGCGCGCCGCGCATTCGCGAGCATCGCCTCGACCTTGCGCGGCGCGTCCGGATCCGGGTCGTAGAGGCGCACGTCGACGCCGTTCAGGAGGAAGCGCGCCGCCCAGCCGCCGCCGATCACGCCGCCGCCGAGGAGACCAACTGTCTTCATGCCGCCCTGCGCAGCCGCAGCTTCTCGCGCACCTCTTCCGGCCCGAGCACGCGCACGTTCATCGCCTCGAGGATCTGCACCGCGCGCTCGACGAGCTCGCCGTTCGTCGCGAGCCGTCCCCGCGAAAGGTAGACGTTGTCCTCGAGCCCGACGCGTACGTTCCCGCCGACGAGCGCCGCCATTGCAATGTACGGCAGCTGCATGCGGCCGATCGAGAACGTCGAGAAGATCGCGCCCGGCGGAAGCTGGTGAACCATCGCGAGCAGCGTCAGCGGATCGTCCGGCGCGCCGTACGGGATGCCGGCGCAGAGCTGGATCAGCCACGGCTCGTCGATCAGCCCCTCGGCGATCAGCTCCTTGACGAGCACGAGGTGACCCGTGTCGAAGACCTCGAGCTCGGGCCGAACGCCGAGCTCCTGGACGCGCCTGGCCATCGCGCGCAGCATCGCGGGCGAGTTGACGAGCACGTAGTCGCCGCCGGCCGCGAAGTTCATCGAGCCGAAGTCGAGCGTACAAATCTCGGGCAGCAGCTCTGCGACGTGCTCGAGCCGCTCGATCGCGCCGACGAGATCGGTACCCGCCTCGTCGAAGGGCAGAGGCGCCTCCTCGCCGCCGAGCACGAGGTCGCCGCCCATCCCCGCGGTCAGGTTGAGCACGACGTCCACGTCGGCGGCCCGAACGCGCTCCACGACCTTCCGGTAGAGGTTCGGGTCGCGGGCGCCCTTGCCCGTGGCAGGATCGCGCACGTGGATGTGCGCGACCGCCGCACCCGCGCGGGCGGCCTCGAGCGCGGCGTCGGCGATCTGGTCCGGCGTGACCGGAACGCGGTCGCTGCGCCCGGTGGTGTCCCCAACCCCTGTCACCGCGCAGGTGATGAAGACCTCCCAGTTCACTGTTCACAATAATCACACGAAGTGGACGATGTGAACAAGCCGCCACACATCGCTCTCGTGCTCGCCGACCAGCTGGCCGCCTCGGCGCTCCCCGCCTACGGCAACGAGGTCGTCCTGGCGCCGCACCTCGAGCGGCTCGGGGCGGAGGGCGTCGTCTTCGAGCGGGCCCTCTGCGCGTCGCCGCTCTGCGTCCCCTCGCGGGCCTCGCTGATGACCGGGTTGCTGCCCTCGCGCACCGGCGCGATCGACAACGCGGGCGAGCTCCCCGCAGCCGTGCCGACCTTCGCGCACCACCTCCGCGCCCGTGGCTACCGCACCGTCCTCGTCGGGAAGATGCACTTCATCGGGCCGGATCAGCTGCACGGCTTCGAGCAGCGGCCGATGACCGACGTCTACCCCGCAGGGTTCGACTGGGTGCCGGACTGGGACCTCGAGGACGACGAGCGGCTCCCGTGGTACCACGACCTGAGCAGCGTGCTGCGGGCCGGTCCCGTGCGCTCGACCCTCCAGCTCGAGTACGACACAGAGGTCGTCGAGCGCGCGCGCGGCGCGATCGAGGACGCGGCCCGCGACACACGGCCACTCTTGCTCGTGGTCTCGTTCACGCATCCGCACGACCCCTACGAGGCGCCACCGGAGTACTGGGACCGCTACGAGGGCGTCGAGATCGATCCGCCCGCCAATCCGGATCCGCCGAACCCGCCCGACCGGCCCACTCGGCGCCTGCGCGCGATGGTGGGCGCCGAGCGGATCCCCGTCTCACCCGAGCAGACCCTGCTCGCGCGCCGCGGCTATTACGCGGCGATCTCGCTGGTCGACGACTACGTCGGCGCAATCCTCGACGTGCTCGCCGAGGACACGATCGTGGTCGTCTCGTCGGACCACGGCGACATGCTCGGCGAGCGAGGCCTCTGGTACAAGATGGCGCCGTTCGAGGACTCGATCCGCGTCCCGCTGATCGTCCACTGCCCGCACCGCTTCGCCGCTCGACGCGTTCGCGAGCCCGTCTCGCTGCTCGACCTCGCACCCACGCTCGTCGACGTCGCCGGCTGCACGCCGAGCGACGACCTCGACGGAATCTCCCTCGCCGGCGCGCTCACAGGAGAAGCTCCGCCCGCGCGTGATCTGCCGCTCGAGTACCTCGCAGAGGGCGTGCGCGCGCCGCAGGTGACACTCGTGCGCGGATCGCTCAAGCTGATCCGCTCCCTGGGCGAGCCCGATTGCGTCTACGACGTCGACGCCGACCCCGGCGAGCGAGAGAACCTCGACGCCACGGATCTCGGCGAAGCCGCTGATCGACGCTGGGATCTCGCGGCCCTCGACCGCGACGTGCGCGCGAGCCAGCGGCGGCGGCGCCTCGTCGCCCGTGCACTCGCGACCGGCAAGGTCGCCAAGTGGGACCACCCCGAGGGAACGGGTCGCTACATCGACACGGGTGACGACTTCTGGGCGACGCTCGAGCACGCACGCCGTCTCACCTGAGCGCATCGTGGAGCGCAGCGAGAACCCGCTGTGCGCGTCCGTCGTCGCTCTCGCTGCGCAGCTCGTTCGGGGTGTACGAGAAGCCGACGCGCTCGTCGGGCCACGCTCCGTGCACGGAGCCGCCAGAGCCTGTGTGGCCGAAGGCGTTCGCGGGAGGGCCGAAGGACCCGAGCTCCGTCTGCAGCTCGAAGCCGACGCCGAACGCGTACGGACGTCGCGTTACGGCGCAGAGATCGCGCGACAGCTCCGTGCGGCCCAGGTCGAGCACGTCCTTCGCAAGCAAGGTCGGCAGCGCGGCGTACAGGCGAGCGATCGAGCGTGCAGCCCCAATTCCGTTCGCGGCCGGGATCTCGGCCCGGTGGAACACCGCGTCGTTCCAACGGAACGGACCGTCGAGCAGCTCCCCGTAGAGCGCGCCGAGCAGCGGGTCGGGCACGTCGCCGAAGAATGTGACGCCGTAGCCCTCCGCCCGCACGAGCTGCACGACCCGCGGCTCCTCCGCCGGCGGCAGGCCGATCCAGAGCTCGAGCCCGAGCGGTCCCGCAATCTCGTCCGCGAGGAACCGGCCGATGCTGCGGCCGTCGACGCGCCGCATCAGCTCGTCGCATAGCCAGCCGAAGGAAAGCGCGTGGTACGCGAGCCGCGTGCCCGGCGCCCAGAACGGCTCCTCCGCAGCAAGCTCCGCCGCGAGTTTCCGTCCGTCGAGCAGCTCCCCGGCGGCAAAGCGCCGACGAAGGCCGGGCAGCCCAGCGGTGTGCGAGACGACGTGCCGGACGAGCACTTCCTTCGCCTCGAACTCCGGCCAGTAGCGGGCGACAGGTGCCGCGAGGTCGAGGCCCCCACGCTCGATCAGCATCAGGACGCAGACGGCGACGAGTCCTTTCCCGCCCGAGAAGAGGAGCGCGAGCGTGTCCTCGCGCCAACCTGCGCCTCCCCAGACGTCGACGACGGGCTCCCCGTCCACGACCGCCGCGAACGCAGCTCCGGAGTCAGGCCCGAGCGTCAGCCCGAAATCGTGTGCGACCGCTTCGAAGCCGTCGGCGACGCGGCCGTGAACCTCGGTCACGCCTCCGCTGCCGCGAGTGCCGCTTCCATGCTCGGCGTGTCCGCGAGCAGCGCCCGCGTATAGGCGTCCTGCGGCGCGTCGAGCACGTCGTCGACCTTTCCGGACTCGACGATCCTGCCGCCGCTCATCACCGCCACCTCCTCCGCGATCGTCCGGATCAGCGCCAGGTTGTGCGTCACGAACAGCAGCCCGAGCTGCATCTCGCGCTGCAGCTCCGCGATCAGGTCGATGATCGCCGCCTGCACTGAGACGTCGAGCGCGGAAGTGATCTCGTCGCAGACGAGCATTGTCGGCTCGGCGGCGAGCGCACGGGCGATAGCGACGCGCTGCCTTTCGCCGCCGCTCAACTCGTGCGGATAGCGCGGCATCACGGACGGACTGAGCCGCACCCGCTCGAGCGTCGATGCGATGCGGTCATGCGCGTCGCGGTAACCGAGGTCGTAGAACAGGCGCAGCGGTTGCCCCACGATCTGTCCGATGGTCTTGCGCGGGTTGAGCGAGTTGTACGGGCTTTGGAAGACGTACTGCAGCTCGCGCCGCGTCTCGCGGTTGCGCGCACGAGCGCCGGCGGGCAGTGGGCTGCCGCGGAGCGTGAGCTCGCCGTCGAAGTTGCGGTGGAGACCCGCGATGCAGCGCGCGAGCGTCGTCTTCCCGGAACCCGACTCGCCGACGAGTGCGACGCATTGGCGCGGTTTCACCGTCAGATCGACGTCGAAGAGCACCTGCCGGTCGCCGTGCGCGGCGTTGACCCCACGCACCTCGATGAGCACGCTCTCCGCGTCGGCCGCAGGCAGCTCGGGGGCGGGCCGACGAGCGCGCGCGGCGGTTGCGAGCACCTCCGTGTGCCGGAAGCAGCGGACGTCGTGCCGATCGCCGACCCGCTCGACGGGTGGGAACGCCTCGACGCAGGCGTCGACCGCGAATGAGCAGCGCGGCGCGAAGAAGCAGCCGTCGGGACGCTGCCCCGGGCGCGGCGCCGTGCCCGCGATCCCTTCGAGCGCGTGGCGCCCCGATACCTCCGGAATCGCCTCGACGAGGCGCCGCGTGTACGGGTGTGCCGACGCGCGGAAGAGCACGCGCTCGCGCCCGGTCTCGACGATGCGGCCGGCATACATGACCGCGACCCTCGTCGCGAGCGCGGCCACCACGGCCAGGTCGTGGCTGACGTAGAGCGCTGCGACGCCGTGGGTGTCGCACAGGTGACGCACAGTCGCGAGCACGTGGGCCTGCGTCGTCACGTCGAGACCCGTGGTCGGCTCGTCGAGGACGATCACCCGCGGGCGGCACGCGAACGCCATCGCAATCGCGACCCGCTGCTGCTGGCCGCCCGAGAGCTGGTGCGGGTAGCGGCGAAGGAAGGCGTCGTCGTGCGGGAGCAGAACCTCGGCGAGCATCTCCTGCAGTCGATCGCGCCCGCCGTACCGATGTGCGGCGAGAATCTCCTCGAGCTGCGTTCGGATTCGCAGAGCCGGGTTGAGCGCAGAGGCGGGATCCTGGGGGATGTACGAGACCGTGCCGCCGCGCAGAGCGCGCAGCTCGGGAGGCCGCCGGTGCAGGATGTCGCGCCCGTCGACGCGGACTTCTCCGCCCGCGATCCGTGCACCGCGCCGCGTGTGCCCGAGCAGCGCCAGCGCGACCGTGGACTTCCCCGAGCCGGACTCGCCGACGAGCCCGAGGACCTCGCCGGCAGCGATCTCGAACGAGACCTCGTCGACGATGTCGACGCCAGTGCTCTCGACTTCGACGCGCAGGCCTTCGACTTCGAGTACAGGCGCCGTCACTCTGCTCCCGCTCTCGGGTCGATCCCTGCCGACGCGCGCGCGACGCCGTCGCCGATCAGGCTGGTGCCGATCGTCAGGACGACGATGGCGAGCACCGGCATGACGACGCCCCACGGCTGGATCGTCAGGCCGAGCCGGTTCTCGTTGATCATCAACCCCCAGTCGGCAGCCGGTGGCTGTCGCCCGAAGCCGAGGAAGCTGAGGCCTGCGATCAGCCCGATCGCGTAGGTCAGCCGCAGGCTCGCCTCCACCATCAGCGGGCTCGTGACGTTGGGGAGGATCTCGCCGGAGAGGATCTTCAGGCGCGGCTCGCCCATCGCCTCCGCGGCCTGGACGTAGTCGCGCTCGACGATCTCGAGCGAGGCGCCGCGCGTGACGCGCGCGACGCGCGGCATCGTCGTCAGGCCGACGACGAGCACGAGCAGCCAGAGCTTGGGCCCGACCGTCGCGACCGCGACGAGCGCGAGCACGATCGACGGGAAGGCGAGGATGACGTCCATCAGGCGCATGAGCAGGTCATCGAGCCGCCCGCGCGAGTACGCGGCGAGCAGCCCGATCGTCACGCCGAGCACCAGCCCGAGCGCGGTCGCCGCCGCGGAGAGCCCGAGGATCGAGCGGCCGCCCCAGAGGAACCGGCTGAGGACGTCGTGGCCGAGGCCGTCGGTCCCGAGCCGCGCGTGCGCCGACGGGTGCTCGTACGGCGTGCCCGCGAACTCGTCGGCTGTATACGGCGCGAACAGCGGGCCGATCACAGCGATCCCGAGCAGCAGGAGCACGAGCGCGACCCCGACCTTCGTCCGGGTCAGCCGCCACGCGCGCCGGAGCAGGAGGACGATCGGCCGCCGGCGCCGGACGCGCTGTACGACCGGGACGGCAGGTGCAGTCGCCTGGCTCACTTCAGCGACGTCCGCAGGCGCGGGCTGACGAGGATTGTCGCGACGTCGGCGAAGACGTTGAGGAAGACGTAGAGCGAGGCGATCAGGATCGCAAGCGCCTGCACGACCGGCAGGTCGCGGTTCGAGACGGCGTCGACGAACGCGCCGCCGATCCCGGGATAGGCGAAGACGAACTCGACGACGACGATCCCGCCGGCGAGGTAGGCGAGGTTGAGCGCGATCACCTGGATGGCGGGCGCGATCCCGTTCGGCAGTGCGTGCCGCCAGAGCACCGTCCGCTCCGGCAGCCCTTTCAGCCGGGCCATCTCGACGTACTCGCTTTCGAGCACGTCCACCATCGAGGCGCGCATGATCCGCGCGATCGGCGGCGTCACCGCGATCACGAGCGCCGTGACGGGGAGCACGAGGTCCTTCGGGTGGCTCCAGGCGTGCTCGTCCGGCGGGATCAGGGAGACGGCGGGCAGCAGCTCGAAGACCGTGGTCGCGAACAGCACGACGAGCCCGATCGCGACCACGAACTCGGGCAGTGCCGCAAGCGCGAGCAGGACGATCGACGTCGCGTGGTCGAACGGCTGGTCGCGTCGTCTCGCCGCGACCGATCCGAGCACGATCGAGAGCGGAATGCTGATCAGGGCAGCGAGCAGCATCAGCACGGCCGAGTTCTCGACGCGTTTCCCGATCAGCTTCGTGACCGGCTCGTTCGCGGCGAGGGAGCGCCCGAGGTCGCCGGTGACGAGGCCGCCCAACCAGTCGGTGTACTGCGTGACGACAGGCCGGTCGAGGTTCAGCTGCTCGCGCAAGGTCTTGAGCGACTCGGGCGTCGCGTTCCGCCCCAGAATGGCGCGCGCCGGGTCGCCGGGCAGCACCTGCGTCGCCGCGAACACGACGATCGAGACGAGGAAGAGCGTCAGGAGCCCGAGCAGCGTGCGCCTGACGACGAACCCCACGATGCCGTGCCGCAGCATCCTCACGGGATGCTACGCCCCGAGCCGACGCCAGTCCACGGGCCGGGAGGCCGCGCGCCGATCACGCGGCCTCCCGCAGCTCGTCTAGCTGAACCAGATCGATCGGTAGCCATGGCCGAAGGCGTTGAGCGGAAGCACGCCCTTGTCGCCTCGCTTTAGGCCCTGGACCTTCGTGCTGTAGCCGTCGAGCAATGTGCTGAAGCCCCAGATGATGTAGCCGCCGCTGTCGTACTCCATCTTCTGCATCTCGTGGAGGATCTCGCGGCGCTTCTTCCGGTTGACAGTGCGAAGCGCCTCCGTGTAGAGCGTGATGAACCTCCTGTTCGCCGGCCAGTGGGTCTCGTTGAAGGGCGACGAGGGCAGGCTGCCCGCGGCGACCTGCGAGAGGTAGTTCCGCGAGCCCCAGAAGTCCGTCGAGAACGGCCACTTCAGGTACTGGTCGCTGTAGAACGCCTGGCTGTCGAGGATCTTGACGTTCACGGTGACGCCGGCCCCCCGCGCCTGCTGCGCGAAGACCTGCGCACCCTCGTTCATGCCGACGGCGCCGTTCGTCGTCTGCAGGTCGACCCTGAGGTCGCTCTTTCCCGCCGCACGCAGGAGCGATCGCGCCTGGGCGAGGTCCTGGTGGCGCTGCCGCAGCCCGCGGTTGTAGTCCTCGTCGAAGGGCGCGTAGAGGTCGTTGCCGATGCGCCCGTGACCGTCGAGCGCCTGACTGACCATCTGCGGGCGGTTGGCGATCAGCCGCATGGCCCGCCGGACGCGCACGTCGTTGAACGGCGCTGCGTCGACGCGCATGCAGATCGGCGTCCACGCCGCGCTCGGGGACTCGAGCACCTTCTTCCCGGCACGGCCGTTGACGACTCGGACCTGCGCAGGCGGGACGTCGGTCATCGCGTCGATCTGTCCGCTCAGGAGCGCGTTCACCCGCGCGCTGTCATCGGGGAAGTCGATGATGATGACGCGGTCGAAATACGGCTGCCCCGAGCGCCAGTAGTTCGGGTTCCGCACGTGCACGCTTCGCTGGCCGGGCGTGAAGCTCTCCACCTTGTAGGGACCGGTGCCGATGTTCGGCCGCGCTTTCCCGATGGCGTTCGGGCTGTAGCCGACGGGCACGATGCCCGCGACGTACTGGCCGAGCGCGTCGAGGATCGTCCCGTCCTTCCGCTTCAGGAAGAGCCGGACCGTGCGCTTGTCGAGCTTCTTCATCCGCTTCGGGTCGATCGACGCGAGGGCGGCGCCGCCGAACAGCTTCAGCTTCGGGTTGATCAGGCGCCGCAGCGAGTAGATGACGTCGTCGGCGCCGAGCGTCTTGCCGTTGTGGAACTCGATGCCACTGCGGACGCGAATCGTCCACACGTCTCCTGTCTTCGTGCTGACCTCCTCGGCCAGGCCGCCGAAGACGAGCTTGAAGTTCGAGTTGAACGTGACCAGCGTCTCCCAGCCCGTGACGATGCGCGCCTGGTCGGGACGCGTGACGATGTTCTGGCCGTCGATGAAGTCCTTCGCCCCGCCGCCGGAGACGCCGATCCGGAACGTCCCGCCGCGCTTCGGCCGCTGAGCGGCGATGGCCGCTTCCGCGAGCTCGGCGAGCGAGCCGCTCCCGAGGACGACCACGCCGCCGACCGCGGCGCGACGGAGCAGCTCGTCGCGGGTCAGGCCGTGGTTCAGATCCGGCTGAAGGGGGTCCTCATGCTCGCTCATACGTGTCGCCTCCTTGGGCGTCGTGAGTCGCTGCCGAGCCCTTCGAAGGGCCGAGTCAAACAGCCTTTCCGCGTCCAGTCAAGATCACATCGTGCAATCGGTGTGTCCATGCTGCAATGATCGTGGCGTGCCCCGCCCGCTCGAGTCGCTCTTCGCCCCGGCCTCTGTGGCCGTTGTCGGCGCCTCCGCCGACCCGGCCAAGTGGGGACACCTGCTTGCCCGCGGCGCTCTCGCGGGCGAGCACCGGCGGACGGTCTACCTCGTGAACCGGCGGGGCGGGGAGATCCTCGGGCGGCGCGTCTTCACCGCGCTCCGCGAGTTGCCCGCACCGCCGGAGCTCGTCGTCGTGAGCGTGCGCCCGGCGCTGTTCGAGGAAGCCGTCGACGACGCCCTCGAGGCTGGTGCGAGGGCGATCGTCGGGATCACTGCCGGCCTCGGGGAAGCGGGAGGCGAAGCGCGATCTCGCGAATCGGCGCTCGCCGAACGTGTGCGGGCCGCCGGCTCAGCGCTGCTCGGGCCGAACTGCCTCGGCGTCTTCGACGGACAAGCCGAGCTCCACCTCGCCCCGTGGATCGAGTTCCCGCAGGGCCGGCTGGGGCTGATCGCGCAGAGTGGCAACCTCGCGCTCGAGCTGGGGTTGCTCGCGCGCCGCGAAGGACTGGGTGTCTCGCGGTTCGCATCGCTCGGGAACCAGGCCGACGTCGAGCCTGCGGACCTCCTCGCCAACCTCGCCGCGCACGAGGGCACGCGCGCGGTCGCGCTGTACATCGAGGATTTCAGAGACGGGCGAGCGTTCGCGCGCGTCGCGCAGGCGACGGTCGCCTCGGGCAAGCCAGTCGTCCTCCTGACCGCAGGTGCGAGTGCCGCGAGCGCACGTGCCGCGCGCTCTCACACGGGCGCGCTCGTCAGCGGCCTCGCAACAGTGGATGCAGCCTGCCGGGCGGCGGGCATCGTGCGCGTCTCGACGCCGCAGCAGCTCGTCGACGTCGCCAAGGCGCTCCTCGTCGGAAGACGGTCGCGCGGTCGGCGCCTCGCGGTCTTCGGGGACGGAGGCGGTCACGGGGTGATCGCAGCGGACGCGGCCAGCGGTCTCGGGCTCGAGCTGCCGGTCCTCTCCGACTCGCTCCGCTCGAAGCTCGCGGCCGTGCTGCCCGCCGGCTCGACGACGACGAATCCGATCGACTTCGCGGGCGGCGAGCAGGATCTCGCGCGGTTCGAGCACGTGAGCCGCATCCTGCTCGACTCCGACGAGGTCGACGCGCTGCTGCTGACCGGGTACTTCGGCGGCTACGGAGGCGAGGTCGAGGAGCTCGCGGTGATGGAGGTAGACACAGCCATCACCCTCGCCCGCGCCGCAGCAGCGCGCGGGCGCACGGTCGTCGTGCACACGCTCTATCCGGACTCGGCGGCGGCGGACGCGCTTCGGCGGGAGGGCGTGGTCGTTCACCGCGAGATCGAGCGCGCCGCGGCGGCTCTCGACGTGCTCGCACCGCAGGCGGAAACGTCGTCGGTCCCGGTTCTTCCCGAACCGGTGCCAGGGGGTCCCGAGGACGAGGACTATCTCTCCGCGCGCGCGCTTGTCGCCGACGCGGGAATCCCGCTCGCCGAGGCCCGATCCGTTCGGACGCTCGACGAGGCTCGCGCAGCCGCAGCCGCACTCGGCTACCCGCTCGTCCTGAAGACACTCGCGCGCGAGCACAAGTCCGACTCCGGCGGCGTCGTGCTCGGCATCGACGGCCCTGCGGACCTCGCCCGAGCGTACGAGTCGCTTGCACGGCTGGGCGCACACTGCTCGGTCGAGCGTCTCGAGACGGCCGAGCACGGACTCGAGCTGATCGTCGGCGTGCGCCGCGACCCGCGCTTCGGTCCGATCCTGCTCCTCGGGGCCGGTGGAATCTACGCCGAGCTTTTCAGGGACACCGCCGTCGCGCTCGCGCCGGTCGAGCCCGACCAGGCGGAAGACCTCCTTCGCTCGTTGCGGTGCGCGGCGATTCTCGACGGCGCGCGAGGCCGGCCGCCGCTCGACGTTCGCGCCGCCGCGCGAGCGGCCTCCGCCCTGTCCCGGCTCGCCGCGGCACGCCCGCACATCCAGGAGCTCGAGGTGAACCCCCTTCTCGTCCGGCCAACGGGCGTGATTGCGCTCGACGCCCGAGTACTCTCAGTGAAGCCATGAAGAACGGGACTAGCTCGAGTCCGCGCACGATCCAGGCCGTCGACCGCGCGGCAGAGCTGCTGAAGGCCGTCGCACGGAGCCGCCAGCCGCTGTCCGTCGGCGAGCTCGCGAGCGCGACCGGCCTGAACCGGAGCACCGCGTGGCGGCTGCTCGCCACGCTCGACCACCACGGGTTCGTCGAGCGCGACCCGGCGACGCAGCGCTACAGCGTCGGCCACGCCGTGCTCCAGATCGCCGCAGCCGGCGACCACGACGCGCTCGTGCGGCGCGCGCGGCCTGTGCTCGAGAAGCTCGCGGTGCGCACGGGCGAGACTGCCAACCTCGCGGTCGCGAAACGCTTCAACCTCGTCTACGTCGACCAGGTCGAGGCGCCCAACGTCATGTCGCCGAACTGGCTCGGCCGCTCCGTCCCGCTCCACGCGACCTCGAGCGGAAAGGCCTTCCTCGCGTGGCTGCCGCGCGAGGAGCGCGAAGCGCTGACGCCCGTGCGCTTGAAGCGCTACACCGACACCACGATCACCAGCCGGCGAGAGCTCGAGGACGAGCTCGAAGCCGTCCGCCGCGACGGCTACAGCATCTGCGCCGGCGAGCTCGAAGAAACGCTCTACGGCGCGTCGTCGGCCGTGCTGAACGAGCGGCAGCGACCCGTCGCGATCGTCAGCGTATGGGGTCCAGAGCATCGCGTATTCCGGGAGCGGCTCCCGGAAGTCGGCCTGCAGGCCGTCCGGGCCGCAGGCGAGATCAAGCGCCTGCTCGCCTAGGAGCGAGCGTCGCGGCTCGTCGCGACCTCGAGCCGGAAGCCGTCGGGGTCGAGGAAGAACGTCGCGTAGTAGTCGGCGCGGTACTCCGGGAACAGGCGCGGCGCGTGCAGGACGGTGGCGCCGGCGTCACGCGCGGCCACGTACACGGCGTCGACGTCCTTACGCGTCTCGACGGCGAACGAGACGTGATGAAAGCCCGGCGCGTAGAGCTCGAACGGCTGCTCGGCCTCGGGCCCCGACGCCTGCCGCAGCCCGAACGAGCCCGAGCCCGGCTCCGGGAAGCGGAAGTAGTGGATCAGCTCGCGGCGCTCGCCCTCGACCTGAACCGGCGCCTCCAGCCCGAGCGGGCCGAAGACTGCGCCGTAGAACGCGAGCGACCGGGGGAGGTCGCGACAGACGAGATCGACGTGGCCGAGGCCGACGAGCATGACTGACTTTCTCAGATCCTGGAGATAAGGTCGCGTCGTTGTCACGACCGAAACGGAGGAGCCAGATGCTACGCCGCCTCGTCTGCCTGCTCGCGCTTGCGACCGCTGTGCTGCCTGCTATCGCCGCCGCCGATAGTCCCGCAACGCGCGTCTACACACTGCTGCCCGGCGACGGCAACCCGGAGGGCGTCGCGTTCGATCAGCGCACCGGGTTCTTCTATGTGAGCCACGCGTTTACCGGTGCCGTCTATCGCGGCACGCTCGACGACGCGATCGTCCATCCGTTCCTGCCGTCGGGGCAGGACGGCCGCACCGGCGCGACCGGGATGAAGGTCGACAAGGACGGCCGGCTCTACATCGCCGGGGCCTTCAGCGGTGCGATCTTCGTCTACGACACGGCGACCGGAGCGTTGCTCGGACGCTTCGACACCGGGCCGGGAGGCTTCCTCAACGATCTCGCCCTGACGAAGAACGGCGACCTCTACGTGACCGACTCGTTCCGCCCGGTCCTCTGGCGCGTGCGCGCCGAGAGCATCGAGTCCGGCGCCGGCCCGGTAGAGGCGATTCCGGTCGCGCCCGAGATCGCGTACGTGCCGGGCGACTTCAACCTCAACGGCCTCGTCACGACCGAGAACGGCAAGGCGCTGATCTCCATCCAGTCGAGCAACGGGCGCCTCTGGCGGATCGAGCCGACCGACAACCCGCTCGTGCGGACGATCACCGAGATCCCGGTCAAGGGTGGGTCGCTCGTCAACGGCGATGGACTTGTCATCAACGGCAGCAACCTGATCGTCATCCAGAATGCGCAGGAGCTCGTGACCGAGGTGAAGCTGAGCGAGGCCGGCACCGTCGGCGACATCGTCGAGACGACCACCGACCCGACGTTCAAGACCCCGACGACCGCGGCGATCGCGCACGACCGCCTCCTCGTCGTCAACTCAGAGTTCTTCGAGACGGACGGGCCGCCCTACACGGTGTCGAGCATCAAGAGGCCGTAGCGGCCATGTGTGCTTCGCGCAGCTCGGCCACGATGGCCGGAACGATCTCGTGGAGGTCGCCGATGACGGCGTAGTCGGCGCGCGCGACGAGCGGGGCGTGCTCGTCCTTGTTGATGACGAGGATCCGCTTGGCGGCCTTGCAGCCGACGATGTGCTGGATGGCGCCGCTGATCCCGCAGGCGATGTAGAGGTCCGGCGCGATGCGCGCGCCCGTCTGGCCGACCTGGTCGGCATGCGGGCGCCAACCCAGGTTCGTGACGACGCGTGAGCCGCCGACCGCGCCGCCGAGGAGCTCGGCCAGCTCTTCGAGGAGCGCGAAGCCTTCGGCACTCCCCACGCCGCGGCCGCCGCCGACGACGACGCGCGCGGTGTCGAGGCGGATCGTTCCCGCTTCGGGTTCCTCCCGCCGGACCACGCGGACGCGCGCGTCTTCGAGCGACGGCGTCAGCTCGCGGGCCTCGACTGCATCCGCCGCCGGGACGACGTGCGGCGCGACGGTGAGCAGCTTCGGCGATCCCGACAAACGCGCCTCCTCGAGCAGGCTGCCGCCCCAGCGCTGGCGCGTCAGCAGTAACGCGTCTCCGTCGGTTTTCGCCTCCACGCAGTTCGCGGCCAGCGGCACGCCGAGCCGCGCGGCGGCGTGGGCCAGGACCTCGTGGCCGCGGTCGGTTCCGGGCCCGACGACGAGCTCGGGCGCGAGCTCGACGACGGCCGCCGCCCACGCCTCGGGCGCGTAGTCGCCGGCGAAGCGGATCGGCTCGACGTCGCCGAAGCGGCGAGCGAACGTCAGCGCCTCGAGCGAGACCGGATCGTCGTCGACGAGGCAGAGGTTCACGAGACGAGCCCCAGCTCGCGCAAGGTCTCGACCACGCGCGGCGCAGCGTCGGGTCCCGTGCCGAGGATCTCCGCGTGCCGCCCCTCCTCCTGCGGGACGACCAGCCGGATCTTCTCGAGCGCCGACGGCCGCGGCGTCACGGCGACCGTCTGGATCGGCGCCTTCTTCGCGCGCAGCCGGCCCGGGAGCGACGGGTAGCGCGGCAGGTTGATCCCCTCCTTGACCGTTACGACCGCCGGCATCGGCACCTCGAAGATCTCCCAGCCGCCGCCGGCCTCGCGCCCGGCTACCGCGACGCCGTCGCGGAGCTCCAGGCGCTTGATCCCGGTCACGCAAGGCAGCCCGAGCGCGTACGCGACGCGGACGCCGACCTGGTAGCCGCCGGTGTCGGCCGACTCGTTCCCGAACAGCAGGAGGTCGAACGGCTCCGCCTGCTCGCGCACGGCGTCGACGATCGCCTCGGCAGTCGCTTCCGCGTTCCAGTCGGCGCCGTCGGTCTCGAGCAGGATCGCGGAGTCGATCCCCATCGCGAGCGCGTTCTGCAACTGCTCGACGGCCACCGGCGGGCCCAGCGTGAGCACCGTCGTCGTCCCGCCGATCCGCAGCGCCTCCTCGACCGCGCATTCCTCGTGCGGCGAGATCGTGAAGCCGAGGTAGCTCGTGTCGATCTCCTGCTCGTCGGCGGTGAGCGTGATCCGTGCGCCGGTCTCCGGCACGCGCTTGACGCAGACGAGCGTGTTCATCAGCTGCGGACGCGCGCGTTCTCGGGATCGAACAGGGGCCGCGAGCCCGCGACCGCGACGGTGACCGGGTAACGCTCGCCCATGTACTGGACAAGGAGCGAGTTGCCCTCGACCGCGTGCTCGGGCGTCAGGTACGCCATCAGCACATGCTTGCCGACGGACGGCCCCGAGCCGGCACTCGTCACGTACGACGAGCGGCCCTTGCTGTCGACGATCCGCCCGCCCTCGGGCGTGAGGATCGGCTCGCGCCCCAGCATGTAGCGCTTCACGCCTGACGAGGACGTGTTGTCGTCGACGGTGAGCGTGCAGAGCAGCGCCGCAGGTTCTTCCTCGCGGTGACGCAGGTGCGCGTCCTTGCCGACGAAGCCCGCTTCCTTGACCTTCGGCCGCTGCATCCCGGCCTCGACGACGTTGTACTCGGACTCGAGCTCGGCGCCGAAGAGCCTGTAGCCCTTTTCGATCCGGCCGGTCGTCCCGTAGACGCCGATCCCGGCCGGGACGAGCCCGTGCGGCTGCCCAGCCTCCCAGAGCACGTCCCAGAGCGCCTGCCCCTGCTCCATCGGCGCGTACAGCTCCCAGCCGAGGTCGCCCACGTAGGAGATGCGCGAGGCGAGCACGCGCACCGGCCCGATCTCGATCGGACGTACGTGGATGAACGGGAAGCCCTCGTGCGAGACGTCGTCGCTCGTGACCGAGGAGAGGATGTCTCGCGCGCGCGGGCCCCAGAGCCCGAGCGTGCACCACGCGGAGGTCGCGTCCACGAGGCCGACCGACCCGTCCTCGGGCAAGTTGTCGCGGAACCACTTGAAGTCGCGCGGCCCGTCGAGCCCGCCCGTGACGATCCGGAAGTGCGCGTCGTCGAGCCGCATGATCGTCAGGTCGGACTTGAAGCCGCCGTGCCCGTTCAGGATCGGCGTGTAGATCACGCGGCCCGGCGGCACGTCGCACTGCGCCATCGCGACGCCCTGCAGATAGTCGAGCGCACCCGCGCCGACGACGTCGAAGAGCGCGAACGCGCTGAGGTCGATCATCGCCACACGGTCGCGCATCGCGAGGTGCTCCGCGTTGATGATCGGCGACCACCAGCGCGACTCCCATTCCGCCGCGCGCGGCATCACGAGGTCGCCGTACTCCTCGAGCAACGGCGCGTTCGACTCGTACCACCACGGCCGCTCCCAGCCCGCCGTCTCGTAGAAGCGGGCGCCGAGCGCCTCCTCGCGCGCGTAGAACGGCGACAGCCGCACGCCGCGGTTCGAGGCCCACTGCTCCATCGGATGGACGATCCCGTAGGTCTTGTTGTAGCCCTCGGAGGAGCGCGCGGCGACGTGCCGGTGCGTGCGCTGGTGCGGCCAGAAGCGCGAGACGTCGGCGCCGTGGATGTCGATCTCGGAGGCGCCCTCGGTCGCGACCTCGGCGACGGCGCGCGCGATCCCCGCGCCTTCCTTGATCCACACCGCCGCGACCGACCAGAGGTTCTGCACCTCCGGCGTCTCGCCCAGGATCGGCATCCCATCGGGCGTGAGCGAGAGCAGCCCGTTGATTGCGTGGCGAATGCCCGCACCCTCGGTCGTGAGGATCTCCGGCATCAGCTCGAGCGCCTGCTCCAGCTGCGGGTCGAAGTCCTCGGACGTGAACGGCAGCTCCGTAGGAGTCAGCGCCGAGTCCTCGATCGAAGGGATGTCGTCGGGCTCCATGAGGATCGGCCGGTGCGCGTAGGAGCCGACCTCCATGTCGCTTCCGTTCTGGCGCTCGTACATGTTCGTGTCGACGTCGCGCACGATCGGATACGCGATCTCGCCCTGCGTCTCCTCGAAGAGCGGGATCGGACCGACGGTGATGAACTGGTGCACGGCCGGTGTCAGCGGGATCGACGCGCCGGCCATGCGCGCGATGCGCGGGCTCCAAACACCGCACGCGATGAAGACGACCTCGGCGTCGATATCGCCGTTGTCCGTACGGACGCGGCGCACGCGCGGCCGCCGGCCGTTCTCGACGTCGATCCCCGTCACCTCGGCGTTCGCGATCTGCAGACCGCCGTGCTCCTGCGCGTACTCGCGCATCAGCGTTCCCGCGCGCAACGGGTCGACGACGGAGACACCCGGCGTGTACCAGCCGCCGAGGATCGCGTCCGGATTGACGTACGGGACCTGCTCGACGACGCCCTCGGGCGTGAGCAGCTCCGTTCCCGGCTCGCCCCACGACGTCGCCGACGACACGCGCCGGTTCAGCTCCTCCATGCGCTCGGGCGTGCGCGCGACCTCGACCCCGCCGCTGATCGTCAGCACGCCGAGCTCCTCGTACTGGCGCGCGCTGTCCTTCGTGAGCGCGGTCATCTCCTTCGAGTGGTCGACCGGGAAGATGAAGTTCGAGGCGTGGCCGGTCGAGCCGCCGGGGTTCGGGAGCGGCCCTTTCTCGACGAGCACGAGATCGCGCCAGCCGAGGCGGGCCAGGTGGTAGACGAGGCTGTTCCCGACGATCCCGGCCCCGATCACGACTGCCCGTGCGGAGGTGGGAAACGCCGCCACGGGTGATATATTAGCGTGCGTCGCACAAGTATTTCACGCCATGGCGACACAGATGCCTTCCTCCCTCGAGATCGCCCAGAGCGCACAGCTCCGGTCGATCGAGGAAATCGCGGCCGACGCGGGGATCCTCCCTGACGAGCTCGAGTTCTACGGACGCTTCAAGGGGAAGGTCGACCTCTCCGTGCTCGACCGCCTCGCGGCCCGCGAGGACGCGAAGCTGATCGACGTCACCGCCGTCACGCCCACGCCTCAGGGCGAAGGCAAGACGACGACCTCGGTCTCCCTCACCCAGGGGCTCGGCTACCTCGGCCACCGCTCCGTGCTCTGCCTGCGCGAGGCGTCGCTCGGCCCGGTCTTCGGGATCAAGGGCGGCGCCGCGGGCGGCGGCTTCGCCCAGGTCGTGCCGATGGAGGACCTCAACCTGCACTTCACCGGCGACATCCACGCGGTCGGGGCGGCGAACAACTTGCTCGCGGCCATGATCGACGCCCACATCCTGCACGGCAACGCGCTGGGGATCGACCCGCTCTCGATCACGTGGCGCCGCTGCGTCGACATCAACGACCGCGCGCTGCGCGACATCGCGGTCGGGCTCGGCGGGCGCGCGAACGGCTACGTCCGCCAGACGGGGTTCGACATCACGGCGGCCTCCGAGGTGATGGCGATCGTCGCGGTCGCACGCGATCTGCAGAACCTGCGCGCTCGCCTCGGCGCGATCACGATCGGCGCCACGTACGAGGGCGAGCCGATCAGCGCCGACGATCTGCACGCCGGCGGCGCGATGACCGTGCTGCTCAAGGAGACGCTCAAGCCGAACCTCGTGCAGACGCTCGAGGGGCAGCCGGCGCTGATCCACTGCGGGCCCTTCGCGAACATCGCGCACGGCAACAACTCGCTCGTCGCCGACCGGCTCGCGCTCAAGCTCGGTGACTACGTCGTCACCGAGAGCGGCTTCGGCTCCGACATGGGCATGGAGAAGTTCTTCAACATCGTCTGCCGCGCGGGTGGGCTGCGCCCGAACGCGGTCGTGCTCGTGGCGACGGTCAAGGCCCTCAAGCACCACGGCGGCGGCGATCTGGAGACGGGAGGCGCGAACCTCGCGCGCCATCTCGCGATCGTCGAGGAGTTCGGGCTGCACGCGGTCGTCGCCGTCAACCGCTTTCCCGGCGACACGCCCGACGAGGTGGAGCTCGTACGGAGGATCGCGCTCGAGCACGGCGCCTACGCCGCCGAGGTCAACGACGCCTTCGAGCAGGGCGGGGCCGGAGCGGCCGCGCTGGCCGAGGCGACCGCCGCAGCGGCCGACGAGCCGACGTCTTTCGAGTACACCTACCCCCTGGAAGCCCCGATTGAAGACAAGATCGAGGCGATCGCAAAACGGGTCTACGGGGCCGATGGGGTCTTCCTTTTGAAGACTGCAAGAGAGAAGATCGGTCAGTTCACGAGGACCGGACTGGACACCTTGCCGATCTGCATGGCCAAGACCCACCTCTCCCTCTCGCACGACGCGACGCTCCCCAACGCCCCCACCGGGTTCACGGTCACCGTCCGCGACCTTCGGGCCTACACCGGTGCGGGCTGGCTCGTCGCGCTCTGCGGGGACATGCAGACGATGCCCGGCCTGGGCCGAAGCGCCGCCGCGTTCACCGTCGACATCGACGACGAAGGGAGGACCGTTGGCCTCTTCTGAGCTGACAGTCCCGGCGATTCCGAACTGGCCGGGCGACCGCGTCGACCGCACCCGCGACCCGCTCATCCGCGCGCAGGGCGTCTGGAAGGTGTTCGGGCCACACGGCGACCGCCTCGTGGGTTCGCCCGACGCCGATCTCCCGCGCCGCGAGCTGCGCGCGAAGACGGGCTGCACCGTCGCCGTCCGCGACGTCTCGATCGAGGTCTGGCCGCGGGAGGTCTTCGTCGTCATGGGCCTCTCGGGCTCCGGCAAGTCGACGCTCGCGCGAACGCTGATCCGCTTGATCGAGCCGACCGCGGGGACAATCGAGATCGACGGGACGGAGATCACCTCCTGCAACACGTCGGAGCTCCGCGAGCTCCGCCGGCACAAGGTCTCGATGGTCTTCCAGCACTTCGGCCTGCTCGCGCACCGAACCGTGGTCGAGAACGTCGCCTTCGGCCTCGAGGTGCGAGGAGTTCCGAAGCACGAACGGCTCGACCGCGCACGCGGGATCCTGAACCTCGTCGGGCTCGAGGACGTCGAGCACCAGTTCCCCGACCAGCTGTCGGGCGGGATGCAGCAGCGCGTCGGCGTCGCCCGCGCGTTCTGCGTCGACCCGACGGTGATGCTCTACGACGAGCCGTTCAGCGCCCTCGATCCGCTGATCCGGCGGGACATGCAGGACGAGGTGCTCCGCCTGCAGGTCGAGACCGAGAAGACGATGATCTTCATCACGCACGACCTGTCCGAGGCGCTCCGGCTCGGCGACCGGATCGCGATCATGCGCAACGGCCAGATCGTCCAGCTGGGGACCGGCGAGGAGCTCGTCGGCTCGCCCGCGGACGAGTACGTCGCCAACTTCGTGCGCGACATCCCGCGCAGCCGCGTGCTTACCCTGCGCTGGATCATGCGCGAGCCCGAAGGGAACGAGGCGAGCGACGGACCGGCGCTCGACGTGCGGACGACGGTGCGAGACGCGGTGCCGGTGATCGCCGCGAACGAGAAGCCGGTTCGGGCCGTCGAGGACGGCCGCGTCGTCGGCGTCGTCGACCGAATGATGGTGCTCGAGACAATCGCCGCGAGGAGCTAGCGTTTGTCCGTCGCGACGGAGCGAGTCAGCGCACCGGTCGTCATCCACCACGTTCCCTGGTGGCGCAGCCGCGCCGGGCTGGTCGCCGGGATCTTCGCGCTCATCTTCATCGGCTTTCTTGTCGCGCGGAGCAACTTTCCGTGGCCGGCGGCGCTTACCTGGACCTCGCTCGCCGGGAACCTCGACGACTTTCAGGCCTGGCTGATCGATCAGCGCGGGGCCGCGAATCCGAACCCGCTCTTCGCCGTCTTCGACGGGTTCCGCATCTTCGCCGACAAGCTCGTCACGTGGCTGAACGATCTGCTGGTCTGGATGACGTGGGTCGGGACGGCGGTCGCCGGAACGCTGATCGTGCTTCGGTGGGGAGGGTGGCGCGCGGGGCTGATCATCCTCTCGGCGTTCGCGTCCTTCGCGCTGATGGGCCTCTGGGAGGAGAGCATCCAGACGCTCGCGCTGATGCTCGCGGCGGTCGGGCTGTCGCTGCTCGTCGGGATGCCGCTCGGGATCCTCGCGGGCCGGTCGACGCGGTTCCAGCGCGCGATCACGCCGGTCCTCGACGCGATGCAGATCGTGCCGCCGTTCGCATACTTGATGCCGGTCGTCATCCTCTTCTCGGTCGGGCCCGCTGCGGCGGTGATCTCGACGATGATCTACGCCGTCCCGGTCGCGATCCGGATCACGGCGCTCGGAATCCGAGGCGTGACGCCGAACACCGTCGAGGCCGCGCAGGCGCTGGGCGCCACGCGCCTGCAGACGCTCTTCAAGGTGCAGCTGCCGCTTGCGCGGCGGATGCTCCTGCTCTCCGTCAACCAGACGATCCTGTTTGCGCTCTCGATGGTGGTGATCGCCGGGCTGATCGGCGGCCGTGGGCTCGGGGACGTCGTCACCAACGGCCTCTACTCCTATCCGGCGCGCGCGCTCCTCGGCGGCTTCGCGATCGTGATCATGGCGATTGCGCTCGACCGCGCGACCTCGGCGATCGCCGAGCGCACCGACCCGACTCGCCGCCACGTGACGGACGAGCTGAGGCGGCGCCTGAGGTTGCTGACGGCCGGCACGGCAGTCGGTGTGCTCGGCGCCGTGGTCCTCGCGAAGGTCTTCGGGGCCGGTGGGGTCTACCCCGATCAGTTCGAGACGAGCACGACCGTCTATCAGGCGAACGTCGACGGCTGGGTGCTCAAGAAGATCCAGGGGGCGCTCGACTACGTACAGGACCCGTCGTCGTTCGTCTTCGGCATCACGGAGCCGATCGGGAACTTCCTCGTGCAGTACGGTCTCGAGCCGCTGCGCACGTTCTTCGTCGAGACGCCCTGGTTCGTGACGCTCGTCGGTGTGGTCGCGATCGCGTACGTGCTCAGCGGCCTGCGCCCCGCGATCACGGCATTCCTGATGCTCTCCGCGATCGGCGTCCTCGGTGTCTGGGAGCCGGCGATGGACACCGCCTCACAGGTGCTCGTGGCGACGGTGATCGCGGTGGCGTTCGGAGTCGCCCTCGGCGTCTGGGCCGCCGAGAGCTCTGCCGTCTCGAAGTCCTTGCGTCCCGTGAACGACGTGCTGCAGACGCTGCCGCAGCTCGTCTACATCATCCCGTTCATCTATCTGATGCCGGTGTCGCGCGTGCCGGGCGTCGTGGCCGGCGTGCTCTATGCGGTTCCGGTTGTGATCCGGCTCGTCGAGCGTGGCGTCCGCGACGTCGCCCCGAACACCGTCGAGGCCGCGACCGCCTTCGGCGCGACACGCTTGCAGGTACTCACGAAGGTGAAGGTCCCGCTCGCGCGCGACGCGATCATGCTCGGGATCAACCAGGGGATCATCATGGTGCTCGCCGTCGTCGTGATCGGCGGGCTCGTCGGGTCGGGCGCGCTGGGAGACGAAGTGGCGCGCGGGCTGCAACGGAACGAGTTCGGGCAGGGCGTCGTGGCGTCGCTCGCGATCCTCGCCCTCGGCATCGCCCTCGACCGGGTCACCCAAGGCGAGCGGCGCACGCGGCCGGGCGGCGGGGGCCTCCGGTCGCTCATCCGAATCAGGCAACGGCAAAGGAGAGCTGCATGAGGAATCACGTCCGGTTGGGGGCCGCCGTCGCGATCGCGTTCGCATTCGCGGCCGCGGGCTGCGGGAGCGAGAAAGAGTCCAGCGGCACCACGGAAGCGGCCGGCACAGCCAAGAAGGAATGCGGCACCGTCACGCTCAACGAGCAGGCCTGGGCCGGCTCGACCGCCAATACGTACATCGCGAAGTACGTCCTCGAGAACAACCTCGGCTGCAAGGTCCAGATCACGAAGATCACCGAGATCCCCGTCTTCCAGGCGATGGCCGACGGCAAGGTCGACGCGGTGCTCGAGGACTGGCAGCACGTCGATCAGTACGAGCAGTACATCGACAACGGAACCAAGGTCGTCCAGGGCGGCCCACTCGGCGTCGAGGGCCACATCGGCTGGTACATCCCGAAGTACCTGATGGACCAGCACCCCGAGTTCAAGTCGTGGGAGGGCCTGAAGGGCAAGGAGACGATCTTCAAGACGGCCGAGTCCGGCTCGCAGGGCATGTTCCTCGGCGGCGACCCGTCGTACGTGCAGAAGGACAAAGAGCTGATCAAGGCGCTCGGGTTGAACTTCAAGTTCGTGACGGCCGGCGCCGAGCCCGCGCAGGTGGCGCGCTGGAGCCAGCTGTACAAGCAGAAGAAGCCGGTCATCTTCTACTGGTACACGCCGCAGTACCTGAATCAGGAGTACGACCTCGCCGAGGTGATGCTTCCGAAGCGGTTCGACGGCTGCAAGGACGACGCCAAGGCGGGCGGTGACGTGAACCAGTACAAGTGCGCCTATGACGTCACGATCATCAACAAGATCTTCAGCAAGAAGTTCGCCGACAGCGGCTCGCCGGCGTACGACATGCTGAAGAAGTTCAAGTTGACGAACGACGACCAGGAACTGGTCGCGAAGTGGATCGCCGGCGACAAGATGGATCCCGACGCTGCCGGCAAGAAATGGGCCGACGAGAACAAATCCAAGGTCGATTCCTGGCTGTCCTGACGTTCTGATCCGCGGAGGGGCCGCGTGCGCGGTCCCTCCGCCTCAGAGGACGCGGCGGATCGCCTGCTCGAACCCGCGCACGTGGCGGCGCATCGTCTCCTCCGCATGGTCTGGATCGCCGTCGCGGATCGCGGCCATCAGCTCGCGGTGCTCCTTGACCGCCTCGTCGAGGCGCGCGACGCGGTCCAGGACGAGGAACCAGATGCGCAGCGTGAGCACGTAGTACTCGTTCAGCGTCTTCTCGAGGAACGGGTTGTGCGTGCAGCGGTAGACGTGGCGGTGGATGCGCTGGTCGAGCTCGATCAGCTCGCGCGCGCTCGCTTGGTGTCCGAGCTCCTTGCTCAGCGCGCCGGCTTCCTTGCGCTCGTCCTCGGAGGCTCGCTCGGCGGCGAGCCGTGCCGCGTGGCTCTCGAGCAGCTGGCGCACCTCTGACAGGCTGGCGAGGTCGCCGACGTCGACGCTCGAAACGAAGATCCCGCGCCGCGGATAGACCTCGACGAGCCCCTCCTGCGCGAGCGTTCGCAGCGCTTCCCGGACGGGCGTCCGGCCGAGCGTGAGACGTTCCATCAGCTCGCGCTCGTTGACGATCGACCCCGGCGCGAGCTCGAGCGCGACAATCAGGTCGCGAATCCGAAGGTAGGCCTCGTCGCTGAGGGACCGCGCCCCCTCGACGGGCGGGAGCACCGTGATGTCCACACTCGTATACTACTGATATATCGTGCGGGCGACGGCCTGGCTCCAGCCTTCGCGCAGCCCGGCCGGCTCGCTGCGTGGCTCGTAACGAGCCCCGAGCCGCCACCCACCGGCCAGCTCGTCGAGCGACCACGTGCCGAGCGCGAGCCCGGCGAGCCCGGCCGCGCCGATCGCAGTCGTCTCCCGCTCAGCCGCGACTTCGACGGGGATCCCGAGCAGGTCCGCCTGCAGCTGCATCAGGAACGCGTTGGCCGTCGCACCGCCGTCGGCGCGAAGCGACTCGCGGTGGCCGCGCATCGCGTCGAACACGTCGGCAGTCTGAAGCGCGATCGCCTCCAGCGCGGCACGCACCAGGTGCTCGCGGCGCGTGCCGCGCGTGAGGCCGGTGATCAGCCCGCGCGCGTCGGGCGCCCAGTGCGGCGACCCGAGGCCCGTCAGGGCGGGGACGAAGTAGACGCCGCCGCTGTCGGGAACAGCGGTGGCGAGACGCTCGCTCTCCTCCGCGTTCGCGAGCAGGCCGAGCCCGTCGCGCAGCCACTGCAACGCGGCGCCCGTCACGAAGATCGAGCCTTCGAGCGCGTACGCGGGTGAATCGAGCCGCGCCGCGGCCGTGCGCACGAGCCCGTGCGGCGGCGGCCCGCTCGCCCCGCCCGTGTGCGCGAGCACGAAGTTGCCCGTCCCGTAGGTCACCTTCGCCTGGCCTGGCTCGAAGCACGCCTGCCCGAAGAGCGCTGCCTGCTGATCGCCGGCGATGCCCGCGATCGGCAGCGTCGCGCCCAGCAGCTCGCCCTCGCCGACGATCTCACTCGAGGAGCGGATCTCGGGCAACAACTCGCGCGGCACGCCGAAGAGCGCGAGCAGCTCGTCGTCCCAGTCGAGCGTCGCGAGCGACACGAGCAGCGTGCGCGACGCGTTCGTCGCGTCGGTCACGTGCACCCTCCCGCCCGTCAGCTTCCAGACGAGCCATGCGTCGACGGTGCCGAACGCGAGCCCGTTGGTGCGGCCCTCCTGCGCGAGCAGCCATTCGAGCTTCGTCGCAGAGAAATACGGGTCCGGGACGAGCCCCGTCAGCTCTCGCAACCGCGCAGCGGGGAGTTCGCGACAGCGCTCTGCCGTCCGCCGGTCCTGCCAGACGATCGCGTTGTGCACGGGCCTGCCGGTCGCGCGCTCCCAGAGCACCGTCGTCTCGCGCTGGTTCGTGATCCCGATCGCGCGCAGGTCGCGCGGGCGCACCCCCGCAGCCGCGACCGCAACCTCCGCGGCGGCGACCACCGTCGCCCAGATCTCGTTCGGGTCGTGCTCGACCCAGCCGGGCCGCGGAAAATGCTGCGGCAGCTCGACATAGCCTCGCCCGCGTACGCGCAGCTCGTCGTCGACCACGAGGCAGGTCGTCCCGGTCGTCCCCTGGTCGATCGCGAGGATCACGCGCCGAGAAGGATGACGCCTCCGACGACGAGGAACGCGCCGGCCAGTCGCAACGCGGTGACGCGCTCTTTGAGGAAGACCGCGGCAAGAGCCGTCGCGATCACGACGCTCGACTCTCGCACGGCGGCGACTGATGCGGCGGGCGCGAGCTTGAGTGCCGCGAGCACCAGCCCGTACGCGGCAAAGGAGGCAACGCCCGCGATCACCGCTCGCGGGCCGAACGCGCTGCGCAGAGCGTCGCGCCTTCGCGTCGCAGCATAGGCAAGACCGGGAAGCAGCGTGATCACCCAGACGTACGCGAGCGGCGACGCATGCGCGATGCCGTGCTTGTCGACGACCGTGTACGCAGCGATCAGCAGAGCGATCGCAATCCCGAAGCCGAAGCCGTGACCGCGCCGGAGACCTCGCACGAACAAGATCCCGCAGGTCACGAGCAGGACGCCGACGGTCTGCATCGCCGACGTCGAGGCGCCGGTGAACACGATCGCGCCGACGAGGACGAAGACGGGCGCCAGACCCCGTGCGAGCGGATAGACGACGGAGAGGTCGGCGCGCCGGTACGCGGCGGCGAGCAGCGCGAAGTACGCCAGCTGGAGCGCGCAGCTCGCGACGAGGAAGGGCACGGCCTCCGCCTCCAGCTCCCACCACCAGAAAGCCAGCGGCGCGCCGATCAGACCCGCGGAGACGAGCGCGACCGCCGTCGCGGCTTCCGGGTTGCGCGCCCCCGCGAGCAGCAGGTTCCAGACGGCGTGAATAATCGCCGCACCGAGCGCGAGCGCGAGCGCGGCGGAGGTCAGCGCGCCGCTGCTTCGAGCGCGGGCCGGAAGTGCTCGAGGTCCGGCGTGGCCGCACCGGAGACCTTCCCGGCGTCGTCGTACCGGCGCAGGCGCACGGCATCCTCGGCGTGAGGCGACCGCTCGAACTCGGCAACCTCCTGCTCGCCGTACGGCCCGCCCTGTAGCTCGAGGCTCAACAGCGAGGCCGGCGAGAGCTCGGAGAGGTACAGCGGATCGACGGCACAGAGATAGCGTTTGGCGGCCACGTGCAGGCGGATCGGCTCGACGACCTCGGGCCCGAAGTGACGAGCCAGGAACGCATGCGCCACGTCCTCGTGGGCCGTGTCTACCCCATGCTCCGCGGAGTCCTCGGGCAGGTCGTGGATCAGGTGGCCGTAGTCGTGCAGAAGCGCCGCGGCGACGAGGGTCGGATGCGCGCCGTCCTGCTCGGCGAGGTGCGCCGTCTGCAGCGAATGCTCCACGATCGAAACGGGTTCGCCGAGATAGGCGCCGTGCCCGCGCTCGCGGAACGTCCGGAAGAGCTCGTCGATCGTTTCCCGCCGCAGCACGGCGAGCCGGCTGCGCAGGCCGTCGCGGTCCGCGTAGCAGCCCTGCAGGTGCCGATCGCCCGCCTCGGTGTACCCCGTCCGCCCGTGCAGGACGCGCAGGTTGTCGACGATGAAGAGGTCGCCGGGGTCGAGCATGAAGCGGATCTGGTATTCCGGCGCGCCGAGCATGCGCCCGAACATGCGGTACGCGTCGTACCACTCACGCGGGAGGTCGGGCGACGGCGCTGCGGAACGCGTGTTGAAGTGCACGGCCTGGAGCTCGCCGCGTGCGTCGAGGGACAACACTGGGTGCTCGGCTTCGAGCTCGGTGTCGTCGTCGCGGTAGCGGAAGCGCAGCGGACGCCGCGCGAGCAGCTCGAAGCCCTCGGGATCGAGGTCCTGCGCCACGCGGAACGCGTCGACGAGCGTGTTCTCTCCGCCGCCGGCGCTCGAGGAGAGGCAGTGCAGCAGCTGCAGCGTCGGCGTCGGGTCGCGGTACGGGTTGTCGCTGTGTGCGCCGAGCGCGAGCCCGGTGTACGCAAGGTTGGTCGGGTCGACGACCGAGCGCACGTCGAAGAGACGCCCGTAGTTCGTCTCCCGCACGTAGCCGAAGAGCTCCGCGACCCGCGTCACCGTCCCGGACTCGATCGGTCCGCCCGTCAGGATCGCGAAGCCGAGCTCGTCGACCGCGGCGAGCCAGCGGCGCAACGCGTCGCCGCCGGGCGCGACGGCGTCGAAGCGCTCGACGGGCAGCTCGAGCGATGCGTCCCAGAGCGTGCGGCGCGGCGGCGCTCCCTCGAGCTGCGCCCGCAGCCAGGCGGGATCGAAGCGGGATTCGTGACCGTCCGTGAAGGCCGCGACGATCGAACCGTCATCCTGGTGCGCGGACGTCAATGCGAGATCATCCGGGATCGCGACGCTGTCCAGAAGCCGCTGCCCGCTCTCGTGACGGCACTCGGGACATGGACAGTTGTCGCGCAGCCAAACGGCGTCAAAGATGCTTCGGTGCCCGTCGCCCCACGCCACCTGGAGCGTCGAGCCTTCCGTGAACAGGGACTCGGGGCCGGGCACGATGAGACGTAGAACATACGCCGCGGTTCTCTTCGACTTCAACGGCACCCTGTCGGACGACGAGTCTGTGCTCTGCGAGCTCTTCATCGATCTCTTCGCCGAGCACGGCCGCCCGCTCTCGGCGCAGGAGTACTTCGACCACCTCGCCGGGTACTCCGACCCGGAGATCGTGCGCATCTGGCTCGGCCGCGACCATCCCGACGTCGAGGCCGTGATCGAGGAGCGGGTGAAGCGCTACCGCGCGGCGGTCGCCGACGGGTCGACGGTGCACCAGCACGTGCGCGACGCGGTGCGCTACGCGGCCGAGCGCGTGCCCGTCGGGATCGTGTCCGGGGCTGCGCGCGCGGAGATCGAGCCGGTGATCGACGCGGCGGGCCTCACGCAGCTCTTCCGGGCGATCGTCTCCTCCGACGATGTCGCGAAGGGCAAGCCCGATCCCGAGGGTTACCTCCGTGCGCTCGAGCAGCTCGACGTGCCCGCGGAAGACGTCGTCGTGATCGAAGACACCGAAGCGGGCGTCGCGTCAGCGAAGGCCGCAGGCGCGCGTTGCCTCGCCGTGGCGGGCACGCTCGCCCCGGAGCGACTCGCGGCCGCCGACGAGCTCGTGGAGCGGATCGACGTGGAGCTCATGCGCCGCCTGCTCGGATGAGACCCCTCGTGATCGCACACCGCGGCGCGTCGTGGGATCTCCCGGAGAACACGCTGCCCGCGTTCCAGCGCGCGATCGAGCTCGGCGCCGACTTCGTCGAGTTCGACGTGCACGCGACAGCCGACGGCGAGCTCGTGGTCACGCACGACCCGCCGCGGCGGCGCCGGGGCTTGCCGACGCTCGAGGAGGCGCTCGACCTCTGCCGGGGCAGGATCGGCGTGATGGTCGAGCTGAAGCGCCCGTACCGCTACCGGCGCTTCGACGTCGTCCCCCGCGCGCTCGCGCTGCTCGACGAGGACGCCGTCGTCGTCTGCTTCGAGCGCGCCGCGATCGCAGCCGTGCGCACGCTGCGGCCGGAGCTACGGACCGTGCAGCACGTAGCGTTCGTCCCGCTCCGCACAGCCGCCGTCCGCGGCTGCTGGGCCGCGGGGTTCGAGGATCGCCGCGCGACACCCCGCCGGCTCCAGCGCGCCAAAGCGCTCGGTCTCGAGACGACCGTCTACACCGTCAACGACGCGCGCCGGATGCACGAGCTCGCTGAGCTCGGTGTCACCGGGATCTTCACTGACCGTCCTGACCTGGCTCTTTTGACTCTAGGGTGAGCAGCCGCGTCCCGGTCGACGGGACTCGGGCGGTCACGTGAACGCCGACCGGAAGCGCCTCGCTCTGCGCCGTGGAGACGTCGGCAATCAGCTCGGTGTCCTTGCCGAGCACCTTCAGCCGCGTCACGGGCCCCAGGAATGTGTGCGTCAGCACCTCGCCCGTCAACGTGTTCTCGCCGCCCGCTCCGTTTGCAGAGAGCTCGAGCAGCTCGGGCCGCACGAGCACCAGCACCCGCTCGCCGCGCCTGCGTCCGCGCGCAGCGTCGACGGTGAGCCGGACGCCGCCGTGGTCGACCTCGCCGCGCTCGCCGTCGAGCACCGTCGCCTCGAGCCGGTTCATCGTGCCGACGAACTCCGCCACGAACGGCGTCGAAGGCGCGCCGTAGATCTCGCTCGGCGTCCCGATCTGCTCGATGTGGCCCTGCGACAGAACGGCGACACGGTCGGAGATCGAGAGCGCCTCCTCCTGATCGTGGGTGACGTAGATCGTCGTGATCCCGAGCCGCGTCTGGATGCGCCGGATCTCCTCCCGCAGCTGGACGCGCACTTTCGCGTCGAGGGCCGACAGCGGCTCGTCGAGCAGGAGCACGCGCGGCTCGATCGCGAGTGCGCGCGCGAGCGCAACGCGCTGCTGCATCCCGCCGGAAAGCTGGTGCGGATATCGCTTCGCCGCCCGTTCGAGCCCGACGAGCTCGAGTAGCTCCGCGATCTTCTGCGCACGCCTCTCGCCGGTGATCCCGCGGATCTTGAGCCCGAACCCGATGTTCCGCTCCGCCGTCATGTTCGGGAAGAGGCTGTACGCCTGGAAGACCATGCCCATGTTGCGCCGGTTCGGAGGCACGCGCGTCATGTCCTTGCCGTCGACGACGATCCTCCCCGCGTCGGGCCGGTCGAAGCCGGCCACGAGACGAAGGGCCGTCGTCTTCCCGCACCCGGAAGGTCCGAGGAACGACACGAACTCGCCCTCCTCGAGCGAGAGGCTGATGCCGTCGAGCGCGACCACGTCGGCGAACTCCCTGCGCAGCCCCTGCAGCTCCACGTACGCCATCAGCGTGCACCTCCCACTTGGAACGGACGCTCACGGCCGACGATCAGGAGCGCGAGCATCGCTGCCCACGTGATTCCGAAGCTCATGAGCGTCACCGCTGCCGCGGGGAACGATTTCGTCTCGTTGATGTACTGGATGTAGATCGGAAACGTGTTGAACTGCGCGAGGCTGGCGATCGTGTATTCGCCCATGACGATTGCGAGCGTCAGGAACGCTCCGGCGAGCGCAGCAACACGGACGTTGGGCAAGATCACGCGCACCAACGTCGTCGGCCACGTCGCCCCAAGGTTTTGGGAGGCCTCGGTCAGCGTGTGCACGTCGATCGAGCGAAAACCTGCGTCGAGCGAGAAGTACACGTACGGAAACGCGAGGATCACGTAGGCACCGACCAGGAAGCCGTAGGGCTTCGCGTAAAACCAGTCAGGCGAGTCCTTGAACACTTCGAACAGCCCGACGACGAGAACGATCGGCGGCACGACGAAGGGGATCAGCGCGAGGAAGCTGATCACGGGTCGGAGCCGTGGCAGCTTCAAGTGCACCCAGTAGACGGTCGGAATGAGCAGCAGCAAGCTGACCACGATCGTCTCGAGCGAGAGCACGAACGACACTCTCAGCGTCTTCCAGAACTGCCCGTCGTGGACGATCAAGCCGTAGCCCTCGAGTGTGCAGCAGTTTCCCGTCTGATTGCTCTTGAGGCTGAACAGCAACGTGGAGAACAGCGGGAGGAGGAAGAAGACGGCCGCGAAAACGAGCCAGACGACCGCGCCCGCTGAGATCCGCTTCCTCATCGCACCCACCTCGACGAGATTCGCTGGAGTGGGATGTAAACCGCCATCATCAGGCCGAGGACGACGAACATGCCCAGCGCGAGCGCCTCCGCAAGGTGCGGGTTCGACAGCACGTCGCCGCTGTAGAAATAGCCGATCCTGATCGGCACGAGGGGAATGAAGCCTCCGGTCAAGCCGTACGCGGTCGCGTAGGCGGAGAACGAGTTGCCGAAGAGGAGCACGACGGCGCCGAGGAGCGACGGCGTCAGGATGGGCAGCCCGATGTGGCGCCAGAATTGCAGCGGCGTGGCGCCAAGGTTCGATGCCGCTTCGCGCCACTCGCGTCGCAAGCCATCAATCGCAGGCGCAATCACGAGGATCATCAGGGGAATCTGGAAGTAGAGGTACACGAGCTCGATCCCCCTCAGCGAGAAGAGGCTGAACCCGTGCTGGTAGAGGTCGAAGCCGCGCTCGGCCAGAAAACGAGTGACGATGCCGATCGTCCCGACCGTGGCGATGAACGCGGCCGCGAGCGGGATGCCCGCGAAGTTCGCGGCCACGCCTGAGAACGTCGTCAGGACCGTGCGCAAGACCTTCGGGGTGCCCTCGCGGATCGCGGCGTAGGCGATCAGGAAGCCGAGCAAGCCGCCGAGCAGCGCGGTCACGAGGCTGATCTGGATGCTGTTCTTGAAGTCGCCGCGGTACGGCTGGTCGAGCAGCGTCGAGACGTTCGACATGGTGAGGCTCCCGTCGACGTCCCTGAACGCGCCGATGAGCACCTGTGCCGCGGGCGCAAAGAGAAAGAGCGCGGCGTAGAGGAAGAACGGCGCGACGCCGAGCCACGCGAGCGGCAGCCGGGCGCCGCGGCCGGCCCGAGCCGGCTGCGGCGCCTCTGCCGTATCGGCAGTCGTGGCCAGCTAGCGCCTCTTCAGGAGAGGCACTAGCCGCCGACCTTCGAAGGCCACTCCGCGGTGATCTTCGCGCGAGCCCTGGTGTTCTGCGTCGGGCTCGCGAACTTCACCTTCGCGTACAGCGCCGGCGCCGGCAGCGCCGAGAGCAGCTTCTTCGGGATCACCTTGCGCCGCGCCATGTCGGCGAAGCGAGCCGGATGCGAGTAGCCCTTCAGCCACAGGAGCTGGCCCGCGTCGGAGTAGAGGAACTCCTGCCAGAGCCGGGCGGCCCAGGGATGCGGGGCCCACTTGTTGATCGACTGGCAGTAATGCGCCCCGTACGCCCCGAGGCTCGGGATCGTCACGGCGATGCGCGCGCTCGGGAACTCCTTGATGTACGCCAGGTTCAGGTAGTCCCAGTCGATCACGATCGGGGTCTGCCCCGACGCGATCGTCTGCGGTGTCGCCTGCACCGGGATGAAGTTCCCCGCGGACTTGAGCCGCGCGAAGAAGTCGATCCCCGGTCCGATGTCGTTCAGCGAGCCGCCATTCGCGAGCGCCGCCGAGTAGACGCCGGCGACGGCCGAGCCCGACGAGAGCGGGCTGCCGTTCAGCGCGACCTTGTTCTTGTACTCGGGCTTCAGCAGATCAGCCCAGGTCTTCGGCACGTTGCTGACGACGTTCCGGTTGATGCCGAACGAGATCACGCCCCAGTAGTCGCCGACCCAGAAGCCGCGGTTGTCCTTCATCGCCCTTGGGACGCTGCCGAAGTAGCGGTTGAAGTACCTCGCGTAGAGGCCCTCGTTCGCACCCGCGATCGCGAACGCCGGACCCACGTCGAGAACGTCGGGCGCGCGCGAGTCGTTCTTCAACGACCTGACCGCCTGGTTCTCCTGCGCCGACGAGGCGTCGGGAGTTGCGTTCGTGAGCCCGAGCCCGAACTTCCTGCGGAAGGTCGACATGATTTCGCCGTAGTTCGCCCAGTCGGGCGGCAGGGCGATCGTGTTGATCTTCCCTTCCTTCTTCGCTGCCTTGACGATGGCCGTGAACTTGACGCTCTTACCGCGCAGCGGTGGCGTCGCCAGCGGCGCCGAGGCGCCCGCGAACGCGGTCCCCGTCGACGACAGGATCGTCAGCCCCGCACCCGCCGCGAGCGAACGCTTCAGCATGGCGCTGCGGCTCATGCGCTCCTCGGCCACGAGCCGGGCGATCACTGCGTCCATCTGCTCGACGTCGTCCTCCTGGAACGCGCGTTCCAGGATCTCGTCGAGCTCCCATTCCTTCCCCATGCGCTCCTCCTCGCCCTCCAGTGTTGAGGAGCAAGCGTATGGCGGTCGGAGCCCCGTTTCAAGACGCGTTGTAGGGTCGTCCGGTGCTGGACCCCTTCCTTTCCGAAGGCGAATGGCTGCGCTGCGCGCTGCACACCCACACGACCCGCTCCGACGGTGAGCTTGCGCCCGAGGCACTGGCCGCGCACTACGCGAGAGCTGGCTACGACGTGCTCGCGATCACCGATCACTGGCACCGGACCGACGCGAGCGCCGACGGGTTGCTCGTGATCGCAAGCACGGAGCTGAACTGCGTGTTGCCCGAAGGACGCGACGGCCACGTGCTCGGGTTCGGGATCGACGCCGAGCCCGCCGAGCTCAGGCAACTCGGGACCGAGTACGCCGACCTCGAGCGCACCGCGCGGTGGATCGAGGAGCACGGCGGCGTCGCGTACCTCGCGCACCCGTACTGGACGGGCATCGTGCCGGCCGGGTTCGAGCTCCCCCCGAACGTGCAGGGGATCGAGGTCTACAACGCCGGCTGCGAGCTCGAGGTCGGCCGCGGCCTTTCGAGCGTGCACTGGGACGAGCTCATCGAAGCCGGCGGGCGCTGCTTCGCGATCGCGGCCGACGACTCGCACCACCCGGGCTTCGACTCCGATCTCGCGTGGTCATGGCTCCGTTCCGAGCGAACGCGTGAAGGCGTGCTCGACGCGCTCCGCGAGGGTCGCTTCTACTCGTCGAGTGGACCGGTCATCCGCGGCGTCGAGCGCGACGGCGACGCGCTCGACGTCCGGACGAGCCCGTGTCAGTCGGTGTACCTTGTCGCCCGTCGCGAGCGCGGCGCCGCTGCGCACGCCGGTCGGCTGCCGTACTGCCACAAAGCGAGTGTCCTCGAGCGCGCCGACGACGGTTCGATCACGCGCGCGCGGCTCGAGCTTCGAGCGGACTTCGAGCACGCGCGGATCGAGGTCGTCGACCGCAAAGGGCACAAGGCGTGGACGAACCCACTCTGGCCATAAGTCGACGCGCAGAGGCGCTCGAGCAGCTCGACACGCGCCGTTTCGACCTCCTCGTGATCGGTGGCGGCATCGTCGGCGCGGGAATCGCGGCCGTAGCGTCGCGCCACGGTCTCGCGGTCGCGCTCGTCGACCGCCGCGACTTCGGCGGGGCGACGTCGAGCGCCTCGTCGAAGCTGGTCCACGGCGGTCTGCGCTACCTCCGCCTCGGCGACATCGGGCTGGTGCGCGAGGCGCATCAGGAGCGGCGCATCCTGATGGACGTCGTCGCGCCGCACCTCGTTCGGCGGCAGCCGTTCCTCTTTCCGCTCTACCGCGGCGGGCCGTACAGGCCGTTCGTCGTGCAGACGGGCATCGTGCTCTACCAGACGCTCGCGCGCGCGCGGCTGAACGGACTCGTCGACATCGACCGCGCGAAGCAGCTCGTTCCCGACCTGCGCGTCGAGGGCCTGCGCTCGTGCGGCCTCTACGCTGACGCATGGACGCACGACAGCCGGCTGACGCTGGCGAACGTCCGCGCTGCAGCAGAAGCGGGTGCGACCGTGCTGAACTACGCCGAGGTCGTCGAACTACGCAGGGACGGCGCCGCGATCGCTGTCGACGGAGAGCTCGTCACAGTCAGCGCTCGTTCGCTCGTCAACGCTGCGGGACCATGGGTCGATGCCGTGCGCCGCCTCGAGGACGCGCGCGCGACGCCGTCCGTTCGGCTGAGCAAGGGCGTGCATCTCCTCCTCGATCACGAAGGGCCGTGGCAGGCCGCGCTGACGATCCCGCACGACAAGGTGCGCGTCAGCTTCGCCGTGCCGTGGGAGGGAATGCTCCTGCTCGGAACGACCGACACGCTCTACGACGGCGACCCGGACACCGTCGACGTCGAGCCAGCGGACGTCGAGCAGATCCTCAACGAGGCCGGGGTCGCGCTCGAGCCAGAGGCGCTCAGCCAGGAACGCGTCCGCCAGGCGTTCGTCGGCCTCCGCGTCCTTCCCGGCGGTGACGGGGCCACGTCGCGCGCGCGCCGGGAGACCGTCTTCACCCGCGGCTCCGGCGGGATGCTGAGCGTCGCGGGCGGCAAGCTTACGACGTACCGCCGGATCGCGCTTGCTGCGCTGGGTCAGCTGCGTACCGACCTCGGCCTGCACCGGATCGACCGGCGCCCCTGGCCGCTCCCGGGAGCGGTGGGACTCGCTGACACGAGCTTCCCGGACGAGCTCGAACCCGCCACGCGGTCGCATCTGTTGCACCTCTACGGCGCGCTCGCCGAAGAAGTGCTCGCTCCCGCGGCGGACGATCCTTCGCTCCTCGAGCCGCTCGCCGAGGGAGCGCCGGACGTCGCCGCCGAAGCACTGTACGCGGGGACGCACGAATGGGCCCGGAGCGTGGAGGACGTGCTTCGCCGGCGTACGACGCTGCAGCTCCGCGGCGCCGCGACCGCGGAAGTGGAAGCGCGCGTGCAGGCGCTGCTCACCGAGAACCGGGCGCGGATCGTCTAGAGGCCCAGGCTGTGCGCTTCTCCCGCGACGAGGAAGTTGTACTTGCCGAGCACGCACGTCGGCGGCTGCGCCTCCAGGTTCGCGACGCCGTCGCCGAGCTGTCCGGCAGCGTCCGAGCCCCAGGCCCAGGCGGCCCCGTCTCCCTCAACCGCGAGGCTGTGGTTCGCCCCGCCGGTCGCCGCGACGACGCCCGCGGGGCCGGCGACCTGCCCAGACGGTCCCGTCCGCGCGCAGCGCGAGGCTGTGATTCCACCCTGCTGCGACCGCGATCAGATTGCCGAGCCCGAGCACGTCGACGGGGAGGGGCTCGACCGAGCTCGTCGTCCCGTTGCCGAGCTGTCCACTGCCGTTCGCTCCAAACCCGACCACGGAGCCGTTCTTCTTCACGGCGAGGCTGTGGTCTGGCCGGCACCCGCTGCGCGGACGCCGCCGAGAATGTGTTCCGGCGTCGCCTGTGCCTGGAAGTTGACGATGCCGTTGTCGAGCTGTCCGTGGTCGTTCGATCCCCAACCCTTGAGCGGGACGGCCGCCGCGGTAGGCACAGCCGCGAGCGCGACGACCACGACAACCGTCACGATGCGTGCCCTTCATTCGACCTCCCCCGTTACCTGGAAAGGCGACGCTAATGCGTCCGGGGGAGGCGAAGCAAGTGCGGCCAGAAAGCGCCAAGTCCCGCGAACCCGAAGGCGCACGGGACTTGACGTGGCGAACTTCTCACACAGGCGCAGGCCGCGTCAAGAGTCGGGCGTGCACGAGTACGCGCTGTAGCGCTGCAGCGTCTTGCCGCTCGAGGAGAACGCCGCCGTTCGTCTGGTCGCTCAGTCTCGTCGGCTGGCCGGAGACCCTCGCCCCACCGTCGCCGCTCGTGCAGACGAGCGTCCGGTCGAAGACCTTCGGTTGCGTCGCTGCCTGCCCCGCGGCGGCTGCGAGGAGCGCGACCGCACCGACGCCGATGGGGCGCACCATATCCAGATAGACGAACCTCGACCAGCGCTTGTTAGGCGTCGATCGGCACGTGCCCGGGCTCGGCGGCCACGCGCTCGAGCCACGCGCGCACCGCGGGATACGGCTCGAGCTCGAAGCCGCCCTCGTGCGCGACGTGCGTGTACGCGTAGAGCGCGATGTCCGCAAGCGTGAGCGCATCGCCGATGAGGTAGTCCCGCCACTCGAGATGCCGTTCCATCGCCGCGAGCGCCCGATAGCCGGCCTCCATGCGCGCCGGAATGCGCTCCGCGAACTTCTCCGGCTCGCCCGAGTACGCGAGCCAGAAGCGCACGACGGCGATCGCCGGCTCGTGGTCGCACTGCTCGAAGAACATCCACTGCAGCACCTGCGCCCGCTCGTACGGATCGCCCGGAATGAACCGCGTGCCATCCCCGAGGTACCAGAGGATCGCGCCAGACTCCGCCAGCGGGCGCCCGTCGTCGAGGACGAGCGTCGGCACTCGCAGCGCCGGGTTCAGCCCACCGAGCACCTCGCCCCGGTTCGAGCGGTCGACGACGTCCACCTCGCGCGTCTCGTACGGGATCCCGAGGTGGGCGAGCAGGAGGCGCACCTTGTAGCAGTTGCCCGAGACCGCGCTGTTGTAGAGCAGCACGCGCGCACTATCGCAGGAGGTTCGGCGGCGAACTCTTGCGGCAGCAAGCTTGACGCGGCGCGCCTCCGTGTGAAATAAGCGAGGCGCAGACGGAGAGCCGTCAGCCGTCAAGGAGGATCCCATGGGACTTCGCCGCGCCGCCTTTCTCGGCGCTCTCGTCGTTGCCCTCACGCTCGGGACGTTGTTCGTCACGACGAACGTCGGCCGGGGGAAGGACGCCTTTTCCATTTCCAAGGCGCCGGCATTCAGTGCGAGCGAGCTGACCGCCCCGGCGGGCGAGGACTGGGTCACGAACGGCGGCAGCATCACGAACGAGCGCTATTCGACGCTCGACGAGATCAACACGGGCAACGTCGGGAAGTTGAAGCTCGCGTGGCAGACGCACCTCGACGGCTCCGGCTCAGCGAAGCAGTACTCGCAGGAGGCGACGCCGCTCGTCTTCGAGGGCGTCATGTACATCTCCACGGGCAACGACGACGTCTTCGCGCTGAACGCGGCGACCGGCGAGCACCTCTGGACGTACCACTCGCAGCTCCCCGTCAAGCAGATCACGACGGTCTGCTGCGGCTTCAGCAGCCGCGGAGTCGCGCTCGGCGACGGCAAGGTCTTCGTCGCTCGGGTCGACGGCCAGCTCGTCGCACTCGACCAGCTGACAGGGAACGTCGTCTGGCGAAGGTGGAACACCCGCTGGCAAGAAGGCGGAACGATGACGATGGCGCCGCTCTATTTCGACGGGAAGGTGTACGTCGGGCTCTCGGGCGGGGAGATGGGCGCCCGAGGCAGCATGAGCGCGTACAACGCGACCACCGGCGAGCGGGTCTGGCGCTTCTACACCTGTCCCATCTACGGCCAGATCGGGGGCGGAACGTGGTCGGGCAACGAGTGGCAGCACTGCGGTGCGGCAGTCTGGACGACGCCGACCGTCGATCCGGCTCTCAACCTGATCTACTTCGGCACCGGCAACCCCGATCCCTGGTCGGACCGCGGGCCCGGCGACGACCTGTTCGCGAACTCGTTCGTCGCGCTCAACGCCGACACCGGCGGCCTGCGCTGGTGGTACCAGACCGTGCACCACGACCTCTGGGACTACGACGTGGCGAGCCCGACCGTCCTCTTCGACGTCACTCTCAACGGCAAGGTGCGGCACGCGATCTCCGCGCCGGGCAAGACGGGCTGGATCTACATCCTCGACCGCACGAACGGCACGCCGCTGCTCGGGATCCCGGAGAAGAAGGTGCCGCAGGAGAAAACCCAGTTCACGTCGGCGACGCAGCCGCACCCGGTCGGTCAGGCGTTCGCGGAACAGTGCGCGCACAAGGCCGACTACACGAACGCCAAGGGCAAGCCGCTGAAGGCGCCGGACGGGAAACCGTACAAGATCGGCTGCATCTTCACGCCGTACAACACGAAGCAGTTCGTCGCCTACGCACCGGGAACCGAGGGCGGCGAGGACTGGACGCCCTCGAGCTTCAGCCCGAAGACGCACTTCCAGTACGTCTGCGGCTACAACGGCAGCAGCGCCGTCGAGGCGTACCCGAGGCCCCAGCTACCGAAATGGGTCGCCGGCGAGTCCTTCTTCGGCGTGAAGTTCGGCTACGGGGTCGCGCACGGTTTCGGCGACGCGAAGGACCCGGACCAGGGAGGCACCCGCGGCGGCTACCTCAAGGCGATGGACGTCACGACGAACACCGTTGCGTGGACGGTGAGGCTGCGGGCGCTAGGCGACTGCATCAACTCCCCCTTGACGACGGCCGGCGGCCTCGTCTTCGTCGGGCACGAAAGCACAAGCAATCCGACCTACAGCGCGTATGACGCCTCGACGGGGAACAACCTCTGGAACTATCCGACGAACGTCAAGGTCGGGTTCAGCGCGCCCGGGATCACGTACATGGCCGACGGCAAGCAGTACGTCGGCATTCTGCAGGGAGGCGGCGGCGGGAACAGCATCCAGCAGCGGCCGGTCGGCCACGGAGACCTCGTCGAAGCCTGGACGCTCGGTGAATAGACGGATCGGACGCGCGATCGCTCTCGTCGCTGCCGCCGCCTGCGTCGCGGGAGCGATCGCCGTGCACTCATACGGAGCGGCACGGTCGCCGGCCACGACGAAGGTCACCGTCACTGCGACCGATTACCGGTTCAGGCTTTCGGTGAAAACGGTGCACCTGGGGACGGTCGTCTTCACCGTGGTCAACAAGGGCGAGGTGCCGCACAACTTCAAGATGCAGCGTCTCAACGCGGTCACGAGGCTCCTGCAAGCGGGTGAGCGCGGGACCCTGCGCGTCCGCTTCAAGAAGCCCGGCCGGTACTACTACCTCTGCACCGTGGACAACCACGTGCTGTTCGGAATGGCGGGGTACCTCCGCGTAGTGCGGTGACACGTCTTCCAGTCGCCTGCGCGATGATCTTCGCCTGCTCCGCGTCGGCCGCGCCCGCGACGACGACGCCCGGACTCCTCTACGTCAAGAGGCTCGTGATCACGAACCAAAAGATCCTCGTCCAGGGACACAAGACCCGGGCGCTGACGAACCGCGCCCAGCACTACAAGCGCGGCGTGCTGATCCGGTACGAGGTCCGCAACCGCGGCACTCGCGCGTTCCGCCTGAACATCCTCGGCTCGTCGACCGGAACGCTCGCGCGCGGACAGGGAGCCCCCATCCTCGTCGCCTGGAATCGGCGCGGGACGTACAGGTTCCGCGCCGTCCCGAACGGGCCGAGAATGCGCGTCGTGGTCTATTGAGCTGAAGCCCAGAGCCGACGCCCAGACTCGAACCGGGGACCCCTTCATTAGGAGCGTTGATCCGGTGTCGCAGCCTCCAGTCGCGAGAAGTCGCATGGCTCCGACGAATCCGCGCGAGCGCGCGTCGCTCGGGATGCGTTCGACAGCGTGGCGGCTGGCTCGGGGAGCGCCGGTGGGCGCGTCCCCGAGCCGAGCGCGACCTCCTGGACGCGTTCGATCGTCGCCGCGAGACCGTCGTCGAGGACGCGCGGACACGGCGTCTCTCGCGATCTCCCGCGCTCAGCTAACCGCCTGGCTCGTTCCCCCGGCGGCGAAGATACTTGTCGATCTCCCGGCGCTCCCAATCGGCGCCGAACAGTCCGCCGATCCCTAGGAGCACGATTCCGGTAATGGCCACGCCGATGCCCGTGCCGAGCATGGGCCAGTAGAACCAGATCGAGCTGCTGTCATCGAGCATATCGATGGCGAACCACATCAGGCTGAGGGCGATCCAGATCCCCAGGACCATGTAGAAGATCCGCTTGCGGCGAACGTACCGCCGGGCTTCCTCCAGGGACTCGTCCATCAGCCGAGGATACCCTCGGGCGAACGCGCTAGATGACGCGCGGCCTGGTCACGAACTCCTGCTGACCAAACAAGGCCCGCCTCGACGGCTCCTGATGCTCATGCAGCTCCAACTCGACGGACTCGCCAACGAGGCCGCCTACGCGCGCTCCATCCGCGGCCGGCTCACCAGCCGCTACGGCATCGCCGCCCGACGCCGCGTCAAACCCCCCCGACGCGCTCAGCCTGCACGACGGCATCCGGCCCTCCCCCTGAGCCGGCGGCGCTCGACCACGTGTTCAGGGCGCGAGCGTCAGGAGCGCGGCGACCTCCTCGGCAGCGGCGCCTCGGGCGGCCTTGCTGGCGGCCAGCATCGCGGCGAAGGCCGCGCACCAGGCCCACAGGCGTTCGTGGTCTACGCCCAGCGCCAGCGCAAGGTCGCGGCTGCGCGGCTCCCAGGCGCGTGGGTCATCCACCGCCCAAAACACCCAGTCCACGGCGTCAACCGCGGCCTCTCCCACGCAGGGACGGGGGTCGATGGCGACCAAGCCGCGCGCCGCGCCGCCATCAAGCACGTTGCCCGGATGCAGGTCCCCATGCAGCAGCACCGGCACGCCAGCATCGGCAACAAGCCCTCGCGCGAGCTCGTGGCCCCGTCGGAGTCTCTCGACTGGAACGGCGGCGAGTCACCATCTCGCCGCGCCGGCCGTACCGCGAGCGACACGACGCCGTTTGCAACGACAGGTGCTCCGCTGCGATGCAGCCCGCCGATGAGGATCGCGACCTCGTCCAGCTCGACAGCCATGCCCAGCTCCGACAGCGGAATCTCGCTCGGGATGGCCTCCAGCAACAGCGCGCCCAACGCCACGTCATAGCCCCACACGAGCGGTACTCGCCCCGAGGACTCCCAGCTCCGAAGCGCCGACGCCTCCGCGGCCCCGAGATCCGCGTCAGGCGTGAGCTTGAGGACAGCCGGGCGGCCGTCGGCGCGACGGCATCGGACTACCAGCGACGTGTTGCCACGCCCGACAGCGTCACCGACGACCAGCTCCCCCGCTCTGCCAGCTCAGCGATGGCTGCCGGGAGCCGTTCCCGCCACGGCTCAACTCGCGCTCCAAATCGTTCGAGGAGACGACCACGAGTCGCGTCAAGCGTCGGCGAGGAGAAGTCCACGCGACAACGATGCCACGCACGCGCATGGTGTCAAGCGGCATCGAAAAGTGCACCACTTTCAGGCGTCGAAAAGTGCACCAGTGAGCGAGCTTGGTAGCCGCCGTTCAGGCGGAGTCGCGTAGCGACGGAGCCTGAGCGGCGGGCGCGACGCCGGTGCCGCGCTCGCGGAGGCGGTAGCTCTTGCCTTTGAGGGTGATCATGGTGGCGTGGTGGACGAGCCGGTCAATCAGGGCGGCGGCGACCATGGCGTCGCCGAGGATCTCGCCCCATTGTTCGAAGCCTGCCGCTCCAAGGGCAGGTAGCCGACCTCGTCGACGACGAGCAGGTGGTAGCGCTCGAGCCGGCGTAGCTCTTGCTCGAGTTGGTTGCGGTCCTGGGCGGCCTCGAGCCGGGAGACCCACTCTTGGGCGGTCGCGAAGGCGACCCGGTAGCCGTGCTGGCAGGCCTTGAGAGCGAGCGCGATCGCCAGGTGCGTCTTGCCGGTGCCGGGCGGCCCGAAGAAGCAGACGTTCGCGCGCTCCTCGATCCAGGCGAGCTGCGCCAGGTGCAGCACCAGCGGCTTCTCCGCGGCCGGCTGCGCCGTCCAGTCGAAGTCGTCGAGCGTCTTCAGGGCGGGGAAGGCGGCGTGGCGGATCCGCATACGGGCGCCGGAGGCGTCTCGGGCGAACACCTCCGCCTCGAGCAGCGTCTCGAGAAACTGCTCGTAGGGCCACTGCTCGGCGCGGGCCCGCTCGGCCGTCTGCTCCAGCCGCTGCAGCACGCGCGGCGCCTTCAGCTTGCCGAGCAGGTAGGGCAGCCGCTCGCCGACCTTCGCCGTGCTCTTCGTCATGCGCACAGCTCCGCGTAGTCGCTCAGCTCCGGCGGCGTGATCGCCGGGGCGGCGTACGCCGCCGGCGGCGCTGCCACGGGTGGCTCGGGGCGCATCACCGGGGCGGGCAGCCAGCTGCCCGGCTGGTAGCAGCGGTGGTAGTGGGCGACGGTGATCCCGTGTGCGCGGATCCAGACCTCGTCGCGGTTGGCGCGCAGCTCGACCCGCTGTTGCACGAGCGAGGCGGGCGCCCGGTAGAAGCAGCCGCCGTGGCGCAGGTAGCCGTCGGCCGGGACGCGCACGACCCGTGCGGCCGACCAGTCGAAGCGCTCCGGCGGCAGCGGCCGCAGCGCCCGCCGCTCCTCCTCGAGCCGGCGCTCGACTGGGAAGCGGCCGCTCGCGTGCCGACGGCGGTTGCAGACCTCGTCGCGCCAGTCGGCGTACTGGCCGTCGAGCTCGCCCAAGCTGTTGAAGCGGCGTGCCGGCCAGAAGCCCGTCTTCAGGTAGCGCACCGCCGCCTCGACCGACCCCTTCTCTCTGGGCGTCGCTGGCGTGCAAGCGTGCGCGTGGAAGGCGTAGTGGCCGCGCAGGTGCAGGAAACGCCGATTCCAGACGACCTCGTCGCGCTCGCGGCGGGCGACGACCGAACGCAGGTTGTCGTACACGCATTCGCGCGGGACGCCCTCCAGCCACTCGAACGCGCGCGCATGCCCCTCGAGAAACGACTCGATCGTCATCTCGAATGAGAAGAAGGCCGTCTGCGCGCCCGAGTACGGCAGGCTGGCGACGAGCGCATATACGCGCCGCTCACGAGCGGCGACCTTCGGCCGCGTCGGCATCTCCGCCCAATCAAGCTGCAGCACCTGCCCCGGCCGATAGCCGGTCCGCTGCGCCGGCCGCACCACCGGCGGGCGCAGCTCCCGCAGCCGCCGCCGCACGACGTCGACCGAGCCGGCGTACCCGTACTCACGCAGGATCTCGGTCGTCCGCGGCGCCTTGATCTCAGGCCACTCCTCGAGCAGCCGCCGCAGCACCGGCTCAAACCGATCGAGCCGCGAGCCCATCGGCTCTCGCCGGTAACGGGGCGGCTCGTCGCTCGCCAGCATCCGCACGACCGTCCGCCGGTTGATCCCCAGTCGCCGCGCGATCTCCCGCTGCGACAAACCGTCCGCCGCCAACGCCCGCACCCGCGCCCACTCCAACGCGCTTCGCACCTCCCGCCTCCTCGCCTCGACCCGACCCCAACCGGCCGAGCCTGAGAACCGAGCCGGTCAGATCAACGCCGCGGCGAGTGGTGCACTATTCGCTGCCCGATTGCGGTGCAGTATTGGGCGCCGCGCATCACATGGGCGAACGCTTCTCGGCTCCCGCGCGGCCGACCGGAGCTATCACACCTCGCGACGCAGGGCGTCGCCGACCTGGCTACGAGAGCGGACGGGGAAGCACGAGGCGCAAGCGCACCTTCGACCGCCGCCGCGACGCCGAGCTTTTCGAGGCCTCGGTTCGCCGCGCGCGTCAACTCAGTCAGCTCGCCTCCGAGGTGATCGGCTCCAGCGCATCTCCGCCCGAGCACGCTCGCCACCTACACGACGCTGCTCGTCCCCTACCTCGGCCGCAAGCGCCTGCGCGACGTCACCCGCCAGACCGTCGACAGCTACTGCGCGCAGATGCGCGTCGACGGCGCCGGCGTCCCGAGGGTCGGCGTACGCCGTATCGCACAGTCGCGCCCAGACGATCGACCGCGCGCCGGAGACCGCAGGCGGCCCCCTCGTAGACCCTTCTGCCGACGACCTGGCGACTCGAGCCGCTCGGGGAGGCAAGAAATGCCTGGAAATCGAGAGAGCCGACGCCCGGACTCGAACCGGGGACCCCTTCATTACGAGTGAAGTGCTCTACCAGCTGAGCTACGTCGGCAGCGGTTTCCAGTGTAGCCCCGAGCCTCGGGGATCGCTCGCCGGCATCGGCGCGTCGACGCGGCGCGAACGATCGCGGGGTTCGCTCCCAAGCGCACACGTTTCACCACTACGTTTTGCGCGCCGACTACACGCGGCCGCCTGAGCGCACGAAAATGCCCCGCTTCGGCTCCGTTGGATGCTGCGGTTCGGCTTGCGCCGTTCCATACCATCCTTCGTCGCCGTCGCGGGGCACAGCGACTCTCCCACTCCGTGACGAGCGAGTCAAGCGCTCGCCGCGCGGGGGCTACTTGTTGTGGCCCTTGCCCTTGTCGTCGCTCTTGCCCTTGTCGCCTTCGCTCGAGGCCGGGGCTTCTGCAGGGGCGACGCTCGCGGGCGTTGCCGCGGTGGGCGTGGCGACGGGAGCTTCTGCGACGGGCGGGGAAACGGAGGGGCCCTTGCTGTTGTCGGACTTGCCCTTGCCGTTGCCGTGGTCCGGCTTCGCCTGCTGAGGCGGCGAGACCGTGGCTGGGTCCCGCTTGCTCCTGTCCTTTTCCTTGCCCTTGGCGGGTTCGGCGGTCGCGGCGGGAGGGTGCTCCTTGACCTTGCCGCGATTGCCGTTGTCGTTGCGGTTGTCATGCACGGGCTGCTCGATCGCGGGCGCGACGGCTGCAGCGGGCGTCTCGGGCGCGAGCTGGTTGCGGAGCTCGGTCGCGGCCCGGGCGTTCTGCACAATCGGCTTCTCGCTCGCGACCGCCTTCGGCCGCTCGCGCTTGACCGGCGCGACGCGCTCCGCGGGAGCGGCGGCGCTATGCGTTGGCGCGTCGAGCGTCTGGACCGGCGCGACGTTCGTCGCAGGCGCGGGTGCCTGCGCGACGAGCGGTGCCGCCGCGGACGTCGCCGGCGTCGCGTGGTGCTCGGCCGGTGGCGAGGTCGCAACGACCGCTGCGCCGCTGACCGCGACCGCGGTAGCCGTGGCCTTCAACGCCGCGCCTGCCGTGAGGAGCGTCTTCACCGCGCTCAGGAGCGACCCGATGTCGAGCGCCTTGCGTGCGCGTGCCAGCGTGCTGACGCGCTCCGGCTCGACCTCGAGGTTCGCGGCGAGAGAGCGACGTGCCCTGAAGATCAGCGTCTCGACCGCCGACTGCGAGAGCTTCAGCTCGTCGGCGATCTCGTGGTACGAAAGTCCCTGCCACTCGCGCAGCAGGATCGCGCGGCGCTGGTTGTTCGGCATGTGCGACAGCGCGTCGGTGAGCCGGATCAGCTCGTCGGCCGACTCGCGAGCGGGCGCCGGCAGCACGTCCTGCACCGCGCCGAGATCGCTCGGCGACTCGACGCGGCCGCGGCGGCGCGAGGAGCGCCGGCGCGTCAGGCAGACGTTGTGGGCGATCTTGAACAGCCACGCCAGCTCCGCCTCCGGAGTCACGCCGCGCTGCAGCGCGCGGTGTGCGTTTAGGAACGTCGACTGAACCGCGTCCTCGGCCTCGTCGCGCGAACCGAGGTGGTTCACGCAGAAGCCGAAGACCTGTCGCGAATACTGCTCGTACAGGTACCGTGTCGCGTCGGCGTCGCGCGGACGCTCGACGCCGGTTGCTCGACCTAGAGACGGAACTGCGGCTATCGCCGACCTACCTCGGACTGAAGGGAGCTGGACGAGGGCCGCGTCCCGCCCGAACGGACTTGACTGAGTGTGAGCGAGGTCCCCGGCCGTCGCAAGTCGCGCGAAAGGGGTATTTCTATGGTTCGAAAACGAGATTTGTCCCCAGCTCCCTCCGCAGCCGTACGAACAATGCCTCAAGGGCCAGCGAGGCGGTGACGTTGAACTCCTCAAAGGTCCTCCAGGCGTCCCGGACGAGCTCGCAAGCCCGCTCTGCTCCAACCATTCGCTCCACTGAGGCGTCCTCGGCGAGCTCCGAGAGGCGGTCGTAGTGGAGCACTGCACGCTCGGCCCCAGCGGCCACGACGACCAGGTCTCGGTACCAGGCGGCCAGCTCCTCGAGTGAGGCCAGCAGCTCCTCGCGCTCGGCACCCCGCTGGGCCCGCCGGAGCCGGAGATCGGCCTCGCGGGCCGGGAGATCGAGCGCCTGCAGCTCTTCCTCGGCCTGATCGCGCGCCACGGCGCCGCGCTCGGCCGCGGCTTCGAGCAGCCGGCCCGCCGCGGCGGCGGGCGTGAACGACGCGTCGCGGTAGACGTCGCGGGCAAGCTCGAGCAGCGCCTCACGCCGCTTCGCGGCGGCCGGGTCGAGCAGGCGCACAACCCGGTCGAGGCGCCCCGATGCGACGCGCGCGAGCCCGGTCACCTGCTCGGGAGTGAGCGTCGGCGCGCGCGTCTCGATCTCTTCGCGTACAGCGCGCTCCGACAGACGCCGGAACGGAACGAGCTGGCAGCGCGAGCGGATCGTCTCGGGCAGCGGCCCGAGGTCGTGAGCGACGAGCACCATCACCGCGTACGGCGGCGGCTCCTCGAGGTCCTTGAGCAGCGCGTCGGCGGCGTCCTCGTTCATCGATTCCGCGTCGAAGATCAGGTAGACGCGGCGCTGTGCTTCGAACGGGCGCATGTGCAGGTCGCGACGGAGCTCGCGGATCTCGTCGATGCGGATCTGGTCGCCGACGGGCTCGAGCACGTAGAGGTCGGCGTGCGCGCGCCGCAGGACGCGGTCGGGCGACTCGAGCAGTTCGGCGGCGAAGGCGAGCGCGGCACTGCGCTTCCCTACGCCCGGCGGACCATGGAAGAGATACGCGTGCGCGGGCCCTTCGGCGAGCGCGGCGCGGAGGAGGCGCTTCGCCTCTTGCTGCTCAGGAAATGTCTCGAAGCTGTCCACGGATCATGCGTGCGAGTTGGGTCGGGTCCTGCGAGCCGTCCACGGCGAGGATACGGCGCGGGAAGAGTTCCGCGAGCTCGCGGTAGGCGCGGTCGAGGCGCGCGACGAAGCCGTCGTCCTCGCGCTCGATCCGGTCGCGCGTCTCGCCCGTCCGCGCGCGCGACTCCTCGAGGTCGACGAGCAGCAGCACCGTTCGGTCCGGAAGCAGGCCGCGCGTGGCCTGCAGGTTCAGCTCGAGGACGCGGTCGACGCCGACGCCGCGCGCAATTCCCTGGTACGCGAGCGAGGAGTCGATGTAGCGGTCGCAGAGCACGTCGTAACCAGATTCGAGGGCGGGCGCGATCACCTCCTCGACGAGTTGCGAGCGGGCGGCGGCGAAGAGCGCCGCCTCGGCCCACGGGACGATCTCCTTGTCGCCGTGGAGGAGGACCTCGCGGACCTCTTCGCCGAGCTTCGTGCCGCCGGGCTCGCGGGTCGTGACGACAGTGCGGCCCTCCTCCTCGAGTAGCTGCCGGAGCAGTTCGACCTGCGTCGTCTTGCCCGAGCCGTCGAGGCCCTCGAAGGTGACGAACATCGCGGGCAGGAGCATAGGGCGGAGGGGCGAATCAGTGCGGCCCGTGGACCATCCGCTTCCTTCGTACTCGCCCTGGCGCACGCGGGCGCTGGTGGCCTCCGCGGTGGCGGCGCTCGAGCTCGTCGCGCTGCTCGGGGTAGGCGCGGCTGCGGTCGTGCCGTCGTTCGTACGCGACCTCGAGGGCGCGGCCCGCGAGCAACAGCTCGCGCCTGCAGTTCCGAAGCCGAAGCCGACGAAGAGCGCGCCGCGCCCGCTGCTCGACCGCTCGGAGACCTCAGTCGTAGTGCTGAACGGCAACGGGGTCGCGGGGGCCGCCTCCGACAACGCGGACCGCGTGCGCGCTCTCTCGTACGTCGTTGCCGCCGTGGGCAACTCTCCGAGGCCGAACGAGGGGAAGACCGTCGTCATGTACCGCCCGGGGTTCGAGCCCGAGGCACACCGCCTCGCGCGCGATCTCGGCGTGAAACTCGTCGGCCCGCTGGACGGCCTCCGCGCCCCGGACCTGATGGGCGCGCACATGGCCGTTCTCGTCGGTCACTAGCGCGCCGGTGCCTGGCACTGTTAACGAACAGTGCCAGGCACGGTTGGCTCAAACTCTGGCCGCGCGGTCCCTGGCCTGGTCCGGGGCGGGCAGGTCCGGTGCCAGGCACTGTTAACTCACGGTGCCAGGCACTGTTAAGACGCCGGACGTGCCCATAATCGCCACCGTGGACGAGCGCAAGCGCGCGGAGGCCGAGTACCCCGAACGGATCGGCGAGGCCGGGCGCGAATGGCTCCGCACGAAGCCGTTCGCGAACGATCCGCGCGAGACCGCGCGGCACCTGATCGACGCGGGCTACGTGATCGAGCTGCTCGAGCTGCGACCCGGCATGCGCTTCGTCGAACTCGGCTGCGGGAGCGGATGGATGACCCGGTTCGTCGCGCGGCACGGGCTGCACGCGGCCGGCTACGACATCTCACCGCAGATGATCGAGATCGCGCGCGAGCAGGCGCGTGCGGAAGGTGTCGACGCGCAGTTCGACGTCGCGGATTACGAGTCGCTCGACCTCGAGCGCACCTACGACGCCACGCTTACCTATGACGCGCTCCACCACAGCGCGAACCCCGAGCTCGTGCTCGCGAGCGCGCGCCGCGCGCTCAGGCCCGGCGGCGTCCTGCTCGTCTCAGAGCCGAACTGGAAGCAGCGCTACCAGGGCAAAGGCGCAAGCGACGAGTTCGGCACGACCGAGCTCGGCTACTCGCCGCGCCGGCTCAAGCGCCTGCTCCGCGACGCGGGCTTCACCGACGTACGCCGCTTCCACAACAACCGCAAGCGTCTGTTCTCGAACCGCCCCGCCGACGTCGTCGCGCACCTCGCAGAACCGCTCGTCTACCGCGCGCTCGCACCGTTCTGGACACAGATCTGGCTGCGCGCGAAAGTGCGCTGATGCTCTACCGCCCCGAAGCGTTCGAGCCGCTCGTCGACGAACCCTGGAACGAGGAGCGCGCACGCGAAGGGATCCGCGCGATCGTCGCCGACGCCGAGCGCGCCTTCGATCCCGACGATCTCTGGCCCGCGAACGAGTGGGACGTCTGGGGCTCGGAGCCCCCGCTCAAGGACCTCTACGTCGGCGCAGGGGGCGTCATCTGGGCCCTGGACGCGCTGCGCCGCCGCGGTCACGCCCACGTCGGCATTGATCTCTCCCGGGCAGTGCAGCGTGCGCTCGAGTTGTGGCAAGACACCCCGGACCTCAGCAAGGAGAAGAACCTGCCGAAGCCGCCCGAGCCGAGCCTCTTGATCGGCGAGAGCGGGCTCCTCCTCGTCGCGTGGCGTCTCGCCCCGAGCGCGGACCTCGCCGATCGACTCCTCGCGCGCGTGCGCGAGAACAAGCACAACGAGGCGAACGAGGTCATGTGGGGCTCGCCGGGGACGATGCTCGCCGCGCGCGCGATGCACGAGTGGACCGGCGAGGAGCGCTGGCTCGAGGCGTGGATCGAGAGCGCGGACGAGCTCATCCAACGCCGCGGTGACGACGGCCTCTGGACGCAGCAGCTCTACGGCCACACGATCCGCTCGTACGGTCCACCCCACGGGGCGGTCGGAAACGTGATCGCACTGCATGGACACGGCGCAGACGTGCTAGCCCAGACACTGGCGCGCGCTGCGGTCGTCGAGGATGGGCTCGCGAACTGGCCGAGCGGCGAAGACCTGGGGCTCGAGCGAAACGACCAGATCCGTGTCCAGTGGTGCCACGGCGCGCCGGGGATCGTCACGTCCGCGTCGTCCTACCTCGACGAGGACCTCCTGCTCGCCGGCGCGGAGCTCACGTGGCGCGCCGGTCCGCACGGCCCCGAGAAGGGCCCGGGCATCTGCCACGGGACCGCCGGCAACGGCTACGCGTTCCTGAAGACCTTCGAGCGCACCGGCGACGAGCAATGGCTCGACCGCGCGCGCCGCTTCGCGATGCACGCGCTCGGACAGACCAGCGGCCGCTACTCGCTCTTCACCGGCGATTTCGGCGTCGCGCTCTACACGTCCAACTGCATCGACGCGCGCGCTGCGTTCCCGATCCTCGACACCTGGGACTAGCAGCCGGTCGGGTTGACCTTGCAGCGCGCCTTCTGCACCCAGTCGACGTGCGGCCCGTGCGGATCGAGCGCGTACATGCGGTTGAACCGTTCGTACGCGTCGTCGTAGCGCTCCACGTCGTACTCGAGCATCCCGAGCAGGAACCATGCCTCGCGATTCTCGGGCTGCACCTCGACGGCACGTGCGTAGTAATCGCGCGCGCGGTTGAACTGTCCTTGCGCGTCCTGGACGTAGCCGAGCGCAAAGAGCGGCTCGACCGAGACGGGATCGAGCGAGCGTGCACGCTCCGCCTCGTCTACGGCGGTCACGAGATCCCCGCGCGCGACCGCCGCGTACGCGTCGTCGAGCCGCCGGTCGGCGAGCCACGGCGCGCCGAGCGAGTACAGCCCGGCGAGCGCAAGCGCAGCGACGCCCGCGGCCCAGAGCGGCTCGCGCCCTGCGCGCCGCTCGCCGCGCGCGAGCAGCACGCCGAGCGTCGCGAACGCGACCGCACCCGCGGCAGTGAAGTCCCAGTGGATGTCGTACAGAACGCCGAGTGCGAACAGCGCGGCGACAAACAGCAGCGCGCGCTCGCGACGCACGGCGAGCGCGGCGGCCGTAACTGCGCCGGCGAAGAGCGCGAACCCGACGAGGCCGGTCTCCGTCAGCAGCTGCAACGGCAACGAGTGCGGCTCGCGCACCTCGACGTTCGAGTCGCGGTACCGGCGGTGCGTGACCTGAAACGCGCCCGCGCCGTTTCCGACGAGCGGATTGTCGGCGAACCCGTGCGCGGCCTCCTGCCACCACTGCGCGCGGTTGTTGCCGCTGCCGGAGACCAAGTGCGTCGGACCTTCGGGCGTGACCGGGTCGCCGAAGTCCGTAACCGCGCGCACGCCGACGACCGCGACCGCCACGAGCGCGACCGGGACGACGACCGCGAGCGCGCTGCGCAGCGCGATCCGACGGCGAGCCTCCGGCACGTCGAGCCGGGCGAGCACGACCACGACTCCAGCCCCGATCACGGTCGCGAGACCGAGCCAACGGCCGTCGGCGAGCCGCTCCGAATGCGGCCGCTGATCGACGCTGACGCCGTCGAGCGCGAGCCCGAACGCGCCGACCGCGAGCGCGGGCGGCACGGCGACGCCGAGCCGGAACGCCGGCTCGTAACGATCGCGGTCGAGCAGCAGCCAGCCGCCGGCAGCGACAGCAGCGAGCAGCAATCCGCCGCGCGACTGCGTGAGCACGATCGCGACGACGGAGCCGTACAGGAGCAGCACCGCAGGCAGGCGCCGCGCGAGGCGCAACGCGAGCGGCACTCCGAAAGCGGCGAGCAGCGCGAGCGTGTTCCAGTAGCCGATCGGCTCGTTCAGCCGCGCGCGCCGCCCGTCGTCGAGCGCGAACACCTTTTCCACGAGTGCCCACCCGACGAGCACGCCGATCAGCGCTGCGAGCAGGTCCTCGTAATGGCGCTGGACGACGAAGAGTCCCAGCGCCAGGAACGCGAGATACACGAGCGTCCGATTGAAGAAGTCCCACGAGCGGTCGGGGGCCGCCGACCAGAGCAGCGACGCACCCGCCCAGAGCGCGAACGCGCACAAGAGTGCGACCACGAACGCGCCCGCGCGGGTCAGCGTCGGACGAGGGATCACCCCCCAGAGAGACGCCGAGAGCAGGCCTGCCGCAGCCAGCATCGCGCCCGCGCCGACCCAGAAAAATCGTCCCTCTCCGGCAAGGAGAGCAGCCGCGAGCAGGATCGCGAGCGCGGCGAGAATCACGTTGCCGCGGCTCCGCATTGGCCGCGAAGCTAGCATGGTGCCTGGCCGCCAGCCTGCTTACAAACCGCTTACAGGGGGATTACCGCTGGCACACCGCGAGCGGTGAAACTCCCTGGAGGGCGAGCCGTCGCCCAGGATCCTGCATGGACTTCCCCACGCGCCGCCCCCACACAGTCCGCTTGCTCGTTCGAATCGTCGTCGCGAGCGCACTCCTGTCGACAGTGCTCGGCATCGCCGCGCCCGCGGCGTCCGCCGCGCGGCCGTGCTGGAAGGACCTCGTCGACGACTACTGGGCTGACAACCGGGTCGACAAGGTCTATCCGATCTCCTGCTACCGCGACGCGATGGACAGCTTTCCGCCAGACGTGAAGAACTACTCGGACGCGGAGGACGACCTCCGCCGCGCGCTCCTGATTGCGATCCGCGACCAGCGCTCGAACGGCGGGTTCCGCGATCTCGCGATGAAAGGCGGCAACGAGACGACCCCGCCGCCGCCTGTCGCCGACGACGACGCGTCGCCGGGCTTCTTCCGCGAGGTCATCGGCCGGCTCGGCCCAAAGAACGCAGATTCGGTCCCGGTGCCGCTGCTCGTCCTCGCCACGATCGCCTTGCTCCTCGTCGGAGCGGCCGGCGTGAGCTACGGCGCCCGCTGGTACCAGGCACGGCGCGTTCCGATAGCGCCGTCCGAGCCGCGCCCCTAAGCGAAGAACTCGAGCAGCAGCTCGTTCACGCGTTCCGCCGCGTCGAGCTGGAGCCAGTGACTCGCATCCTCGAGGCGCTCGTAGCGCCAGGGTCCAGTCACGTGCGCGGCTGACCCGAGCATCCCTTCCTCGACCAAGTACTCGTCGCCGCTGCTCCAGAGCCCGAGCGTCGGCACCGCGACGGACGGGAACGGCGGCCGCTCCCCCAGCTCCCGGTGCGGCGACGAGTTCGCGCGGTACCAGTTCAGCCCGGCGACGAGCGCGCCCGGCCGCGAGAGGTCCGCGAGGTAGCGATCGCGGTCCGGCGCACCGGCCGTCCACTCGCGGAAGAGCTTCCAGTCGTCGCGCGACAGCAGCTCCTCGGCAACGCCCTCGAACTGGAAGAAGAGCTGGTACCAGAACCGCCGCCGCTGCTCGAGCGACGGGTGGCGAAACGTGTTCGGATGTCCGACCGAGAGCGCGACCAACCGTTCGACGCGCTCGGGCGCGAGCGCGGCAAGTGCCCAGGCGAGTCCGGCGCCGAAGTCGTGCCCGACGACGTGCGCGCGCTCGATCTCGAGCTCGTCGAGCAGCATGATCATGTCGACGAAGCTGCGCCGGGTCGTGTAGTCCTCTACCGCCGACGGCCGGTCGGACTCGCCGAAGCCGCGGAGATCCGGGGCAACGGCTCGGAATCCGGCGCCGACGAGCGCGCGGACCTGATTCCGCCAGAGCGCCGACGAGTCCGGGAACCCGTGGATCAGCAAGACGGGCTGCCCCTCGCCCTCGTCGAGCACCGCCAGCGTCACGCCGTCGCCCGCAACCCGTTTCATTCGAGGCGAGCCTACGAGCTTCCTGTGCTGTCCGCTGCCGTCCGCAGAATGGTCGGTCCCGGATAGCCTTGGAGGGAGCGAAAAATGGCGAGCGCACCGAAGATCGAGACCCCCGAAACCCCCGTCGAGGAGGTCGTGAACACCGTCGTCGACGCGGGCCAGGCGGTCGGCGTGCGCCGCTTCTTCACGATTCCAGGCCGGGCCCCGTTCGATGAGATCGAGTGGGAGACCCGCCACGCCTTCATCCCCGGCAAGGACAAGCCGGTCTTCGAGCAGAAGGACGTGGAGTTCCCGAAGTTCTGGTCGCAGACGGCCACCAACATCGTCGCCCAGAAGTACTTCCGCGGCCGGATGACCTCGCCCGAGCGCGAGCGCTCGGTCAAGCAGATGATCGGCCGCGTCGTCACGACGATCGGCCGCTGGGGGCGTGACGGCGGCTACTTCGCCGACGAGGACGAGGCCGCGACCTTCGAGGCCGAGCTCGAGGCGATCCTGGTCAACCAGATGGCGGCGTTCAACTCGCCGGTCTGGTTCAACGTGGGGTTCGAGGAGAAGCCGCAGTGCTCCGCGTGCTTCATCCTCTCGATCGACGACTCGATGGAGTCGATCCTGGATTGGATCCGTCGCGAAGGCGTGATCTTCCGGGGCGGCTCGGGCTCGGGCGTGAACCTGTCGAAGCTGCGCTCGTCGAAGGAACAACTCTCAAAGGGCGGCTACGCGAGCGGCCCGGTGTCCTTCATGCGCGGCGCCGACGCGTCCGCCGGCACGATCAAGTCGGGCGGCAAGACGCGGCGCGCCGCGAAGATGGTCGTGCTCGACATCGACCACCCCGACGTCGAGGAGTTCATCTGGTGCAAGGCGCGCGAGGAGCGCAAGGCGCGCGTGCTCGAGCAGGCGGGCTACGACATGACGCTCGACTCGGCCGACTGGGCGTCGATCCAGTACCAGAACGCGAACAACTCGGTGCGCGTCTCGGACGCGTTCATGGAGGCCGCGGAGGCCGGCGCCGAGTGGAACCTGACCGCGCGCACCGACGGCACGGTCCTGGACACGCGCGACGCACGTGCGTTGCTGCGCCAGATCGCCGAGGCCGCGTGGGAGTGCGCCGACCCGGGAGTCCAGTACGACACGACGATCAACTCGCGGCACACGCTGCCGAACACGTCGCGCATCAACGCGTCGAACCCGTGCTCGGAGTACATGTCGATCGACGACTCGGCGTGCAACCTCGCCTCGATCAACCTGATGAAGTTCCGCCGCGAGGACGGCGAGTTCGACGTCGAAGCGTTCGAGCACGCGTGCGACACGGTGTTCCTGGCGCAGGAGATCCTGGTCGGATACTCGTCGTACCCGACGCCCGAGATCGAGCGGAACGCGAAGTCGTACCGGCAGCTCGGCCTGGGCTACGCGAACCTGGGCGCCCTGCTGATGGCGCGCGGCCTGCCTTATGACTCGGACGAAGGCCGCGCATACGCAGCGGCAATCACGGCGCTGATGACCGGCCGGGCGTACCGCAAGTCGTCCGAGATCGCCGGCCGCATGGGCGCGTTCGCGGGCTATCGCCCCAACGCAGCCGCGATGCTCGGCGTGATCGCGAAGCACCGCGCAGCGGTCGGCAACATCGAAGACTCCGACATGGTTCCGCCCGATCTGCTCGGCGCCGCGCGCCGAGCGTGGGACGACGCTCTGGATCTCGGCGAAGTGAGCGGCTTCCGCAACGCGCAGGCAACCGTCCTGGCGCCGACCGGAACGATCAGCTTCATGATGGACTGCGACACGACGGGCGTAGAACCCGACTTCTCTTTGGTGAAGTCGAAGAAGCTCGTCGGCGGCGGCGAGATCACGATCGTGAACAAAACCGTCCCGATGGCCCTGGACCGCCTCGGCTACGCACCGCGCGAGGTCGACGAGATCGTCGCGTACATCGACGAGCGCAACACCGTCGTCGGCGCGCCGTACCTGAAGACCGAGCAGTACCCGATCTTCGACTGCGCCGTGGGCGACCGCTCGATCCACTACATGGGCCACGTCAAGATGATGGGCGCAGTCCAACCGTTCATCTCGGGCGCAATCTCGAAGACGGTGAACCTGCCCGAACAAACCTCCGTCGACGAGATCTCGAAGCTCCTGCTGGACTCGTGGAAACTGGGCGTGAAGGCAATCGCCATCTACCGCGACAACTGCAAGGTCGCGCAACCCCTCTCGGGCAAGAGCGAAAAGGGCGAGCTGACGCTGGGAACGAGCGCCGCCCTCCCGCCGACCCCGCTAACGCAACGCCGACGTCTCCCGGACGACCGCACCGAAATCGGCCGCAAGTTCCGAGTCGGCGACTACGAGGGCTACATCCACGTCGGCCTATTCGAAGACGGAACCCCTGGTGACATCTTCGTTGACATCGCGAAGGAAGGCACCACGCTGGCGGGCCTCATGAACTCGTTCATGATCTCGGTCTCGCTTGGCTTGCAATACGGCGTGCCGTTGGAGGTCTACGTCTCGAAGTTCGCCCACATGCGCTTCGAACCGAGCGGCCTGACGAACGACGCAGACATCCGCGCAGCAAAGTCGATCGTCGACTACATCTTCCGCTGGATGGGCAAGAAGTTCCTAACCGTCGACCAGCAGGAAGAGGCCGGCATCCTCTCCGCCGAAGTCAAAGCCCGCCTAGCGCAGGGCTACGCAAACGGCGGCAACGGCGGCGAGATCGAACCAACCTCGACGTCAGTCGCGGCAGAGTCAGCCTCGCCGGGCCAAACAGCCCTCTTCAACGCGTGGGAAGACGCGGTGGAGTGTGCCCGCTGCGGCGGCCGGATGATCCGCACAGGAAGCTGCTACACGTGCCGAGACTGCGGGACGAACACCGGCTGTAGCTAAGAGGCCAACCACTAGCGCTAGTCAGCTTCACCTGGTTCATCGGCCGTGTCCGGTCCGAGTTCTGATACGCGCAGCATGTAGTAACGGACGGCAGTCCCTGCAGCCTGGGTGACCTCGGTGAAGAGTTCGCCCGGCACCATCACTAGCTCTGGCGCGGGCGGAGCGCCAGGCCGGCGCCGACCCACACGCTCGGACACATCCCAAAAAAGACACCGCACAGCGGGTCGGTCAGGTCTCGAGTCACGAACGAGCAGGCCAACGCCACCCTGACAGGCACTCCAGACGACACGCGCGAAAGCATCACAGTCAGGTCTTGCAGTGACGCGTCGGGACAAGTTTGCGTCGTTGCAAGCGCGAACCGCGGAGTCCAGTCTTGCACTGACGCACGATCGAGAGACGTCATGTCTGGTGTTGTCCGCCGACGGCAGAGGAGATAAACGCCCGCTGTAGCGGACGATCGCTCCGGTTAGTTGACGGCTACCGGCGTGCGCCGCGGCAGAACCCAATCCGGCCGCGGGAAGTGGCACGTGTACCAGTGGGGATACCGCTCGAGGTAGTCCTGATGCTCGGGCTCCGCCTCCCAGAACGGCCCCGCCGGCTCCACCTCCGTCACGACCTTGCCCGGCCAGAGGCCCGACGCTTCGACGTCGGCGATCGTGTCCTCGGCGACGCGGCGCTGCTCTTCGTCGACGTAGAAGATCGCCGAGCGATAGCTCGTCCCGATGTCGTTGCCCTGACGGTTCAGCGTCGTCGGGTCGTGGATCTGGAAGAAGAACTCGAGCAGGTCGCGGTAGGAGGTCTGCTCCGGATCGAAGATGATCTCGATCGCCTCCGCGTGCGTGGCGTGGTTGCGGTAGGTCGCGTTCGGGACGTCACCGCCCGTGTAACCGACCCGGGTCGACAGAACGCCCGGCCGCTTCCGGATGAGGTCCTGCATCCCCCAGAAGCACCCGCCGGCGAGGATAGCCTTCTCAACCGAGCCGTTCACCGCACTCACGGTACCTGCGGCTCGTCGACTGACCGAGCGTGCCCGCCGCCCACGGAGGACGAGGTTGAGGCCGAGCGCTGCCGTTCGGTTCGGGGTGAACCCGAGGTCGCCGATCCGAGCGATCATCGCGCCGAGCACCATCACGTCGAGCACGAGGGCGCTGACGACGGCGACCAACTGGATGCGATCCATCCAGTTCGGCGACGTGGACGGATCCCGCGCGGACATCCCATACAGGACGAGTCCGAGGACGACTAGCAGCAGGGCGTCGAACACGCTGAGGAGGTCGCGATCGAACGCACCGCCGAGACCGGTGACGGCGTAGACGACCGCGGCGCCGGCCAACATCACCGCGAACAGCGGCGTGAAGAGCATCGAGAGCACCGGCGCCATGTTCTCCACGACCCGTTGCTTCGACTCGACCAGCCACGCGGCCACGATCACGGCGCCCGCCGCACCTGACGGCAGCACCCACTCCGCGATCGAGTCGGGGTCGACACCCGTCGGCTCGAGGATGAGCGCGGTCAGCGCCATGAGCACGCCGCCCCCGAGCGCGATCAGCACGTAGTAGATGAACCATTCGCCCGTGAAGCGGACGAAGTCCATGCGCCGCTCGTGCGATCGGATCGCCCCGCCCATGTACGGGTAGGCGACGGCGAACCACAGCACGACTGGCAGATGGAGCGCGACGAGGACCTCGGTGTCCGAGTCCGCGTCGTACGGGTAGAGGTTGACCACGGGCGCGGCGAGCACGAACAGCGCCGCCGTCAGTACCCACCCCCGGGCGTCCAGCTGCCGCCGGCGGGCGAAGTACGCGGCGATGAACGGCAACACGAACAGCGTGGCGTTCCGCGCCAGCCAGCTCGGTTCCTCGTCGGGGAAGTCAGCAGCGACGCGAGCAAGCTGGACGACGACGGCCGCAGCCACGGCGAAGACGAACGGCTCGAGCCAGCCGCCGGCCGCACGCGCCGGCTCGTCGTCGCCCCCGAGGATCAGCTGTTTCCACAGTCGGCCGCTGTGCTCGCGTGCGAACTCGCGGGACAGGGCATCGAGGTCGCCCATCCGCTTCACGGCGACCAGGAACGCCTCGTCGGCCGTGAGCCCGACCGAGTTCAGCTCGGCGATCTGGTGGCGAAGATGATCCTCCAGCTCGTCGACGTCGTGGCCGTTGACGCCCGGCGCGTTCGCGAGGTACGCCCGCCACTCTGCGATCTGCGACTCGACGCTCTCCACGCCTCACGCCTCCCCGAGAGCCAGCCGCCCGTCGCAGCCCGGCCAGACGTCGTTCAGCGCACGGGTGACGGTCTCCCACTGCCGTCGCTGGTCGGCGAGTGCTGCTCGTCCGTCGTCGGTGAGCACGTAGTACTTGCGGCGACGCCCTTCCGGCGGCGTTCGCCACTCCGTCGTCACGTACCCGAGCCGATGGAGGCGATGCAGCAGTGGGTAGAGCATCCCGTCGGTCCACTCGAGCTCGCCGCCGGAGAGCGCACGTACCCGCTTGAGGATGGCGTACCCGTAGCTCTCACCCTCCGACAGGATTGCGAGCACAAGCGGTGTCGACGAGGCCGCGACGAGGTCCTTGTCGATGTGCATAGCCGCCTCCACGGCTCGAAGTACTGTACATAGAAGTACAAGGTACCTGCTAGCAGCGCCGGCCGAACAGGCGTCGTTCCCGGTCGAGGTGGGACGCCCACTCGACGTTATCGACGCCGGCGAAGCGCACGTACGCATCCAGCGCCTCGTGCATCGCGTCCATGAACCCCTCCGCGCGCTTCGAGTCGAAGCCGTCCTCCCACCAGAACCCGAGCACTTGCACGCGGTTGCCGGCGCGGTCGATTCGCGGCTCGATGCGGCCGACGAACCGATCGCGGAAGAGGATCGGCAGCACGTACCAGCCCCACCGCCGCTTCGCGGGCGGGTGGAAGAGCTCCCACACGTAGTCGAACTCGAACAGCGAGCCGAGGAGGCCACGGTCCCAGACGAGCGGATCGAACGGCGGAATGAACGCGACCGACGCCGGCGGCTCTGGCGGCGCTTCCACAAGTGGGAGCTCCTCGCGAAGCACGAAGCGCTTGCCGCGCACGCCCTCGACCTCGACCGGAACGAGCGCGCCTTCGTCGACGAGCTGATCGCGCAGCGCGGTTCGGCCAGGATGCTCCGGCCACCTCGGGTCCGGCTTCGCGGGGCCGAGGCCGCCGAAGATGTCTCCACCGCCGCCGATCCCGAGCAAGCCGTGCGCGCGGTAGCGCGAGTGCATCTTCTGGCGGTGCTGTTCGCGCAGCGGGACCTCGCGCCGGAGCAGCTTCGCGGGTAGCAGGCGCTCGAGGAGGTCGTAGTACCGGCTTTTGCCATCGCGTCGCGCGAGGCCGAGCACCCCCGTATAGCTGTACGCCTCCAGCACGGCGCGGACGGTGTTCGTCGGCATCCCGAACCAGTCGGTCGTGTTGCCGCGCTCGCGCTCGAAGTCGCGCGACGACAGCGGCCCCTCGGCCCGAATCCGTTCGAGCACGTGCTCGGCCACCTCGGGGTTCTCGGCGATCACCTGCGGCGGCCTCCCGCGCGACGGCGCCCGGAACCACGGGAACTCGGTCGCGATCACGAACGAGAGCCCCTTGTTGTACGCCTCGAAGATCTCGCGCCGCTCGTAGAGCTCGTCGCACCACGCGGGGTCGTAGTCGGCGACGCGCGCGTGCAACATGAGGTCGTGCGTGCGGCCGGCAACGTCGATCGGATCGAACTGGATCGAGCCGAACCGCCGGAAGACCTCGAGCACGCCGTCCACTCCACCGCCGAGCGAACGCGCCGGTGCGAGCAAGTGGCGCGCGACGAGGAAGCGGCGCGCGGCCTCGGCGGAAACCTTCAATCCTCCGGCTCGCCGTCGTCGTAGTCCAGCGGCTCGAGGCGGCCGATGAAGCCGATGCCGCGCCAGTAGATCTTTCCCGACCGCGGGTAGTAGCAGATGTCGTTCGGCTTCCTCGTTCCGTAGACGAGCAGCGTCAGCCCGTCGGGGCCTGCGCGCAGCGCGTGCGCGATCTTCGTTCCCGGCGGTCGTGCGACCACGTGGCCGGCGCGCAGCGGGTGGTCTTCGCGCGCGACGCCGCGCGACTCCATCACCGGCGTCGGCCACAGCTCGAGGGTGCCGCTTCCCTCCAGCACGACGAAGAGCTCTTCCTCCTCCGAGTGGCAGTGCGGCGGCGGGCCGATGCGGCCCGGCGAGACGTACGACCAGTGCAGGCCCGCCTGCGCGGAGCCTGCAGCTTCGCCCGGCGATCGCCACCGCTCGCCTCCCTCCTGCCCCAGTGGAATGTCCTCGAGGTTGACGATGTTCGACGGGCGCTCCGCGCGGACGTCGAACTCGAGCGGCGGCGATTGCGCCTCGACCTCCCACGGATCGTCGTCGCGGCCCTCGACCCACGGCCACCCCAGACGGATCGCGCGCGAGCGCGGGAGCCAGCCGAGCTCCGTCGGCTGCCGCGTTCCGTAGACGAGGTACTCGAGGCCGTCGTCGCCCGCGCGGAACGTGTGCTCATGCTCGCTGGCGCGATGCACGATGCAGTCGCCGGCTCGCACCTCGTACGCCGCGCCGTCCTGCCAGGCAAGCCCAGAACCGCTGAGCACGAAGAAGTGCTCCTCCGACGCGCCGTGCGAGTGCGGTGGCGTCGGCAGCTTGCCCGGCTCGACGCGCACGCGGTTGAGGCCGACGCCCTGCGACCCTGCGGCGTCGCCGAGCCGCTGCCAGGTCGCGTCCATCTCGCCCTTCGCTCGGCGGTACGTCTCGACATCGTCCCAGTGGGCCAGCGTCACGAGGCGACGACCAGAACGACGTTGCCGGTCTTCTGTCCCGTCTCGACGTACCGCGTCGCCTCGACCACGTCCTCCAGCGGGTACCTCCGGTCGACGACGCGATACTCGCCCGCCTCGATCAACTGCTTGAGCAGAAGGACGTGTTCCTTCTTGTAGCGAGGCGGGAGCGCAACCCGCACCTTCTTGTCGCCGAACCAGCGCGTCCAGAGCGCCATTGCGAAGTTCCCCAACCCGTCCGTGGGGAGGTACGCGCCGCGGGGCTTCAACGATTCCTTGCAGCGCGTGAACCGCTGCTTGCCGACGGCGTCGAAGATCACGTCGTACTGGACGCCGTTCTTCCGGAAGTCCTCCTTGGTGTAGTCGATGACCTCGTCGGCGCCGAGCGCGCGCACCAGCTCGGCGTGCTTCGTGTCGCACACGGCCGTGACCTCGGCGCCGAAGTGCTTCGCCAGCTGCACGCCCGCGGTGCCGATCGAGCCCGACGCGCCGTAGACGAGGATCTTCGTGCCCGGCGCGATACTCACCGGGCTCATCGCGTTCAGAGCCAGGATCGCCCCGTCGGAAACGGCCGCCGCCTCCTCGAACGGCAAGCCGGCGGGCATGTGCGCGATCGGGCCGCTCTCCTTCAGGCGCACGAACTCCGCGTGCGCACCGAACAGGCTCGCGCCGAAGACGCGATCGCCGCGGAACTCGCTCACGGCGTCGCCGACCGCCTCGACCTCGCCCGCGAACTCTGTGCCGAGGATCCGCCGCTTCGGCCGGCGCACACCGGTGAAGAAGCGGCTGAAGAACGGCTTGGCCGCCCGCCAGGCGGCGTCCGACAGCGTCACCGTCGTCGCGCGGACCCTGACGAGGACTTCGTCCTTGTTCGGGACCGGGCGCTCGACGTCCTTGAGCCGCAGGACGTCGGGCGGCCCGTACCGGTCGTGAACGACTGCTCTCACGAGCGGGACTTTGACACGCCGAGGCTCGTGACAGGCGACCGCAAGGGCATTAGGGTCGTCGCGTGCGACTCGTCGCGGCGAGCTGCGTCGTTTGCGTCGTTCTCGCGGCCGCGCCTGCGTTCGGCCAATCTGCGTCGCGACTGATCTTCGCCCAGGACAAGCCCTTGACGGTGTCGGTCGACGGCGATGCGAACTCCGGGTCCGCAACCGTCGTCCTCGTCAACAGTGGCTCGGCGATCACCGCACTGGAGTTTCTGCCGTCTCGGAGCAGGCCGACGCGCCAGCGATCACAGTCACGCCTAGCGCGGGCTCCGCGATCCCGGCCCATTCGGCGAAAACGATCGACTTGCGTCTCACCTCGACGGCCTCGTTGAGCGGCTTCGACGGGCACCTGATTGCCGCCACCGAAGGTGCAGTTGCGGAGCGTGACCTGAAGATCAAAGCCAAGAACGAACTGCCGTTGAGCGTCAACGGAATCATCTTCGGCAGCTTCCTCGCCGCCGTGCTGTTCAGCATCGCTCGCGCCGTGAAACTGCGACCGCGCCTGAACTACTTGCTGAGTTCACCGACGTGGGACTTCTCAAAGAGTTGGGCATCGACCTTCACGGTTGTCGGCGGCCTGCTCGGGACGATCCTCTCGTCGTTAGTCCTTCCCGAGACTACGGAGCGATTCTCAAAGGCGACGCTGGCCGGCCTGAACGTTCTCTTCGGCGTCGCGATACTGCTCGCACCGTTGATCTTTGCAGCGTCGGAAACTCTGCAACGCTTGACGAACAAGTCACCCGAATCGCAGCCTCAGGGAACGGTAGGAGGCTACGTCGCCGCCTCGGCGCTGACGTTGACCGGTGTGTTCGGTCAACTCGTCACCGTCTTCTTCCTCTTCGATGAGATCGAGAGAGGCGGAGCTCTAACCGACGCCGCGCTCTTTTTCATGGTGGCCCTGCTCTTGCTCGCGGTCATCATCGTCGTGCTGCACGCCTGGAACTCCATCGGGTGGACAGCCGCAAACGCAACGCCACCTCCGTCGACGGCTCCCCCTGCCGAGCGAGCACCTCAACCGACAGGCGCCCCCACCCCTCAAGTTGCTGGGCCGGCATTCTCTCCACCACTGCTGTAGGAGCCTTAGCGCCCGGTCGTCGAGAAGTGCTGGTAGTCCTTTGACGACGTCCAGCGGCCGCCCCAGTGCCAACCGACCGCGTCGAACGCACGCACGAGGACGCCGCCCTCGACTGCCATGCCGGGCCGGCTGTTCGAGCGGTCGAGATAGCGTCGTCCTGACGGCGGCAACACGCGCGAACCCTGGACGGACTGCCATGCCGGGCCGGCTGTTCGAGCGGTCGAGATAGCGTCGTCCTGACGGCGGCAACACGCGCGAACCCTGGACGTACGGATTCTCGATCGTGTTGACGTCGATCGCCTCGCCGTACGCGTGCATCGACCAGCGCCTCGTGCCCTTGACGAAGCGGCAGTTGAACGCCGACGTGTTGTCTGCGGCCATCGATGCGTCGTCGCTGCCGCGGTACGCGGACATGAGGCGCATGCGGCGGATCGGGAAGCGCGCGATGTAGAGGCGCCGGAAGACCGTCACGACGTCGGTCGCCACGCGGTCGCGGATGATCAGCGCGCCCTCGTGTGGTCGGTTGTCGAAGCCCCAGTAGGTCAGGCGGATCGTTCGGAGCTGCGCCGGCGGGACCGGGCAGCCGGCTCGGTACGTGTGGCGGAGCTCCGTCGGCGTCACCGGTGAAACCGTGGCGTGGGAAGCCGTCGGCGGCTCGGCGAGCAGCATGAGCGACAACGTAGTCTGACGCCGTGCTGCTCGCCGCCGCCCTTGGAGCTGCGCTCGCGGCTACCTGTCTGCCGTCCGGGCCTGCCGGTCGGCAGTTGATCACGGTCGAGGCCGCGTCGACGCGCACGACCTACGTAGAGCTCCGGACGTGGAAGCGCGTGAACGCGTGCTGGAAACCCGTCGCCGGTCCGTTCCAGGCTCGCGTCGGGAAGAACGGCCTCTCGTCCGGCCGTCGCGAGGGCGATGGGACGACGCCGGCCGGCACGTTCACGATCGGCGCGACCATGTACGGCAACGCCGCGAACCCCGGCGTGCGGTACCGCTACCGGAGGCTCCGCTGCGGCGACTGGTGGAGCGAGGATCCAACCTCGCCGACGTACAACACGTTCCAGCACGTGCGCTGCCGGAAGGCGCCGCCATTCAAAGTCGAGACGCCCGGGATGTGGCAGCAGCCGCGTGCGTACCCGTACCTCGCGGTGATCGGGTTCAACGTGCGACCGGTCGTGCCCGGGCGCGGGTCCGGGATCTTCCTGCACGCGCAGACCGGCGGGCCGACGACGGGATGCATCGGCCTCGAGCGCGACGCGCTCGCGCGCGTGCTGCGTTGGCTCGATCCGAGAGCGCAACCTCGCATTGTGATAGGTACTCGCCGGTGATTCCGGAGGCGCCGCTCGAGCAGACCGAGACCGGGGTCGTGCCCATCGGCGAAGGCTGGTTCGTCCTCAACGCGCAAGAGACGCGTTGGTACCACCGCGACGGGCGCGGGGCAGTGCTGTGGTTCGCCGATGAGCTCTTCCCGCAGGTCGGCGTCAACCTCTTCGTGCTCGAGCCGGGCGAGCCGATCGGGCTGTACCACTGGGAAACGGATCAGGAGGACTTTCTCGTGCTCTCCGGAGAGGCGGTGCTCATCATCGAGGGCGACGAGCGGCCGTTACGGCAGTGGGACTTCGTGCACTGTCCCCCCGGAGACGAAGCACATCATCGTCGGCGCCGGAGACGGACCGTGCGCCATCCTCGCAATCGGCGCGCGTGAGCACCAGGTCGATGGCTTCCAGGGCGGCTACACCGTCGACGAGACCGCGCGCCGGCACGGTGCCAGCGCCGATCGGGACACGACCGATCCCCATGAGGCCTACGCGGAGATTCCGCCGCACCGCGAGCGGACGCGCTACCGCGACCGCTGGCTTCCTCGTGACTAGCTGACGCGCTACTCCTCGACCTCGTCCTCTGCCTGCTCGGCGAGCTCGACGATGTCGCCGTCCTTGAAGAGGATCTTCTTCAGGGCGACGCGCCACTTCTCCTTGCGGCGCGCGAGGAACTCGAGGTCCATCGAGAAGTGGAGGAACTCCTCGCGCTGCGCGTGCTCCATGATCCGGCGGGCCTCGTCGTTCTTCTCGAGCGACATGCGCTGCTCGTACCAGCCGATCGCCTCCGCTTCCTCCTGCAGCGAGGCGATGACCCGCGCGAACGTTCGAGCGTCGTCGCTGAGCTCGTCAGGGGGCTCGTGGTACTGGTCGGTGGGCATGCTGGAGCCTTTGCAGACTACGTGCCCGCCAAGCGGGTCCGTCGATTCGGTGCTACGTTGAGTGAGAGCTAGAGCGAGTCCGGTTTGCGCGAAGCGCCTTCCTTACACGTTCGTGAACGATTGAGGGAGGTGTTTTTCTATGGCAAACGGAACCGTTAAGTGGTTCAACGATGCGAAGGGCTACGGCTTCATCGCCCCTGAAGAGGGTGCGAAGGACCTTTTTGTCCATCACAGCAGCATCGCAGGCGACGGCTTCAAGACCCTCGCCGAGGGCGCGCGCGTCTCGTACGAGCAGCGCGAGGGCGATAAGGGCCCCGAGGCGACCAACGTCACCTTGGTCGCCTAAGCGACCGAATCCGAGCCGTGGCCGCTTCGGTGGCCACGGCTCTATCCGATTGGAGCAGTCATGGGCGAATTGTTCACGCACTCGGTGAGTCGAGTGCAGAAACCGGAGCGCGGGAAGATGCTCTGGTTCAACGAGGAGAAAGACCACGGCTTCATCGAGACCGACGACGCGGAACGCCTCTACGTGCACGGCAGCGGCTTCGAAGGCGGCGTACGCTTGCAGGGACCCTGCGCCGGGATCGTCGTCGAGTTCATGATCGAAGACGAAGCGGACGGCCGACGTGCCGATCGAGTCCGCGTCGTCCCAGACGTCGCTCCGCGGCGCGCGCGGCGTCACCGCTTGCACTAGCTCGCCGCGCTACGTTTGTCTCAGTGGCTCTCCGCCGTGAGGCTCTCCTTCGTCGCGCAGCCGAGGCGAAGCGTACCTCCGCGCGCGTGGTGTTTGCGGACAGTGCGGGCGATCAGCTCCTCGTCGACATAGCAGCACTCGCGAATTCCGGCGGCGGTGTGGTGGTCGTCGAGCCGGGACGCGCGATCGACCTCGACGAGATCAGCCGAGGGCTCGGCGGCTTCGACGCTTTCAGCGTCGAGGAGGTCGCGCGGGACGGAGAGCCCGTCAGGGCGATCGTGGTCGGCGCCGCCGACGAGGCTCCGCTCCTGGTCGACCAGCAGGCCTACTTCCGGCACGGCGCGAAGAGCAGGCCCGCCACGGCCGACGATCTACGCAAGTTCCTCGAGCGCCGGCTCGACTTGATCCGGCGCCAGTGGCTCAAGAGCATCCGCGAAGTGCTGACGTCACGGGACGGCGCGCGGGTCCACGTCGTCCAGACCGAGGAAGCCGACGAGCACGGCGTGCCGACGCTCATTCGCCTCAGCGACGACCCGCACGCACCGCTGTACGGCCGCCTCGATCCGGACCGGACGCATCCGTACCGGCAAACCGAGGTCGTCGCGGAGATCAATCGCCGCTTGCCCGCGGGCGTCGCCGTGACGCCGTACGACGTGCTGAGCGTCCGGCGCGTCTACGACATCACCGAACCGACGAGGCCCGAGTTCACGCACGTACCCAAGTTCGGGTCGCCGCAGTACTCGGACGCGCTCGTCGACTGGCTGCTCCAGCAGCACGACCAGGATCCGCGGTTCTTCGAGAAGGCGAAGGCGCGCTACACGAGGTCAGTCCGCAAACGACGAGCCGGCGGCTAGCCGTCACCCGCGCTCTGGCGCACCCAGAGCGTTACGAGGCGGGCGACCAGCGTCACCAGAAAGATCTGCCCGAGCAGCGCTTCGAGGACCGTCAGCGCCTGCGGCAGGCCGACGGCGGCCGAGAGGTCGCCGAAGCCGAGCGTCACGAAGCGAACGATGTCCCGACGGGCCGCGCCGCCGATCCGGACCGCGAGTCTCGTCCTCATCGCCGGGGACGATAGGGGTCATGCGGCCGCGAGTGCGCCCTCCCTCGGCAGGCTGACCCGCGCGCGCTTGTCGATGTGCTTCGCGATGTATCCGGCGTCCCTGCCGCGGCCCGGGAGGACGTCGGAGCTGAGCGAGTACTGGAAGACGAGGCCGACGAAGTAGAGGCCGGGCTCCGACTCGACGATGCCGCGGTTGTGCACGGGCTGGCCGTCGTCCGCGAAGACGGGGAGGTCGATCCAGCCGAAGTCGCTGCGGAAGCCTGTGCACCAGATGACGTTCGCGACCTCGAGGACGCGCTCGTCCTCGAGGACCGGCAGGCCGTCTCGCACTCCGATGACACGCGGAGCACGCTCGACGCCCGCCGCCGTCAGGTCCTTCACCTTCCTGCGGATCAGCGGATCGCCCTTCGCGGTCAGCTTCGGTCCCACCTTTCGGCCGATCGGCGTTCCGCGGGTCAGCACGCGGTGGCCGAGGAAACGCACCACCCTGAACGCGAAGCGTGCGGGAATGCTGCCGTGGCGAACCGGGATCTCGCCGGTGCTCGGTCCCGCAAGCACGCAATGGTGCGTCCGCGCGAGCTCGAACGCGATCTCGGCTCCGGAGTTGCCCGCGCCGACGAGAAGCACGTCGCCGTCCTGAAGCTGCGAGGGATCGTGGTACTCGCACGAGTGCAGTTGCACGATCGTCGGGTCGAGCGCGCCAGCGAAGGCGGGGACCTTCGGGATGCGGTGCGCGCCGGTCGCGACCACGACGTGATCGGCCTCGAAGCGGCGGTCACTGGCGGTCACGACGAAGCGGCCGTCCTCCTTCGAGAGGGCGTCGACCGTGACGCCGGTTCGCACCGGGAGGTCGAAGTGCGCGGAATAGTCGACGAGGTAGTCGGCCATCTCGTCCTTCGTCAGGAACGACCACGGCGGCCCCGGGATCGGCAGGCCCGGAAGCGCGCTGTACCGGACCGGGGTGAAGAGGCGCAGCGAGTCCCAGCGGTTTCGCCAGGCGTCTCCGATCCGCTCCTCGCTATCGAGGATCACGAAGGGCCGGTCTCGCTTCGCGAGGTTGTAGCCCATCGCTAGGCCCGCCTGGCCGCCGCCGATGATCACGGTTTCGAAACGCTCGGTCATCGGGTCGCCTCCTACTGCATCGCGTTGTGGACGGGCCAGAACTCGCGCGCCGGGGGCGGCCCCTCCAAGCCGAGGGCCTGGATCGCGGGCAAGAAGCGCTCCCGGAAGAACCGGTCCGCTTCGTCCCGCGACTCCCAGATCTCGATCACGCGCCAGCCGCCGTTGGGGCTCGGGCCGGCGACGTGGAAGATGCCGCCCGCGGGCTTCTCCAGGCCCAGGTGCGCGCGGATCTGCTCATACACCTCCTGCGTGCCCCGGGGGTTGTCCACCATCATCGCGACTGCCATCTCTGCCTCCTTCCGGTTGATGGCCCAACCGTAGGAGGCGGGATGCCGCGCGGCATCGCGCGGATCGATCAACTTGGCGAGAAGAGCGCGTGGTCAATCTTGACCACGCGCGAAAGTCACACCAGCTCGTGCTCGTACGCGAACGCGGCCGCCGCGGTCCGCGACGACACGCGCAACTTGCCGAAGATGTTCTGCACGTGCCGCGCAACGGTGTGCTCGCTGACCACGAGCGCCGACGCGATCTCGCGGTTCGTCTTGCCGGCCGCGACGAGTCGGAGCACTTCCAGCTCGCGTGCGCTCAGCCCGTGCCTGTCACCCTGGGACGTGTCCAGACGAGCGAGATCCGGCGCCGCGCCGAGCTGCTCGAAGGCGTCGCGCGCCGCATCGAGCTCGAGTTCCGCGGTGTCGTCGTCGCCGAGCGCGCGACATGCCTGTCCGATCAGGACGCGAACGCGCGCGCCCTCGTAGGGCGCCTCGAGCTCCTGCCACACCTGAGCGGCATGCCGGAGCGATGCGAGAGCACCTTGCGCGTCGCCCTCGGCGAGCGCGACCGCACCGCGAACGTGCGCCGCGCGAGCGCTCAGCATCGCGCTGTCGATCGTCGCCGCGATGTCGCCGAGCTCGGCGCAACCGCGACCCGCTTCCTCCACGTCGCCCGCCGCGAGCATGATCTCCGCGTACGCGGGCAGGAATGCCGCGCGCTTGAGCGGCTCTCGCTCCTCTCCGAGCGCGCGTCGGATCGCACCTGCGGCAGCGTCGACGTCACCCTGCGCCAGTCGCAACAGCGCGAGTCCCGGCTGCGGCTCGCGGCCAAACGCGTTCGCGTCGCGGTACGCTTCCTCGGCCGCAGCGGAGTTCCCCTGCAGCCGGTGAAGCTCGCCTTGCTGGTAGTACGCCTGGCCCGTCGCGGCGCGGTTCATCGCCTCCTCGCAGCGCTCGCGCGCGAGTCGAGCCTCAGCAAGCGCATCGCGCCACTCGCCGTGCAGCTGCATGATCCCTGCGCGGTGTGCGAGGCAACGGCCGGTGAACGCGACCACCTGCGGCTGCGACTCGCACCAACGCGTCAGCGCGTTCGTCCACTCGTGCGCACGCCGCGGCTCGAACGCCTCCTCGCAGCCTGCGATCACGCCGCAGTAGATGACGCCCGTCAGGAACGGCTGCACGTCGCCGCCCGTTACGGAGACCATCGCCTCGTCGAGCAGCCGCAGGCCTTCCTCGACGCGCGTCTGTCTGATCCGGATCAGCCCCTGGAAGTGCGTTGCGACGGCAAAGAGGCCGTGATCCCCGAAGCGCTCGCCGATCGCAGCGACTTCTGTCGCCACGTCGAAAGCGCCCTCGAGATCGCCCGCCCCCTGACGCTGGACCGCGACGGGCACGAGCACCCAGCCGCGCTCGGCGCAGTCCTCGGTCACGCGCTCGATGAGACGTTGCGCGCGGCCGAACCAGCCGCCCGCCGGACCGAGCTCTCCTCGAACCGCGAGATTCATCCCCAGCATGACGGCGTACCGCGCTGCACGCGGCGTCTCGCGGGACTCGAGGCACGCGTGGTGGGCCCGCTCCAGCAGCGCGGCATACTCGTCCATCCGACCTGCCATCGACGCCGCGATCGCGGCGAGCTCGAGGTCGTCGATCCCGAGCCGCGTCTCGCGATCGGCTGCCGAGAACGCCTCGAAGGCGTCGAGCCAATCGCACCTCGCGTACGCCTCCCGGCCGAGCTCCAGTTCCATGGCGTCAGCCTATTCTCGTTACAGTCGACCAATGGCCGTCACGCCCGAGACGCAGAGCTGGGCCCGGCTCTTCGCCGCGCGGACGCGTGGAGACGTCGGCGAAGGGATCGCCGCGATCCTCTCGCTCCTCGGCGTGCCGAATCTGATCTCGTTCGCCGGCGGCCTGCCCGACCCGCAGACGTTTCCGCGCGAGCGCGCGGCCAAGCTGCTCGCGGAGTTCGCCGCGGCCGGTGAGGTGAGCGCGTTCCAGTACACGCCGACGCGTGGGCTGTCGGGGACGCTCGACGCGATCGCGGGCAGGCTCGAGCAGCTGCAGGGCCGCAGACCCGCGGACGACGAGCTGCTGATCACGAGCGGCGCGATCGAGGCGCTCGAGCTCGTCGGCAAGTCGTTCCTCGACCGCGGCGACCTCGTCGTCGTCGAGGGGCCGACGTACCTCGGCGCGATCATGGCGTTCCGCAGCTTCGAGGCCGAAGTCGTCGCCGTCCCGATGGACGAGCATGGGCTCGAAGTCGACGAGCTGGGACGACGGCTCGCCGGCGGGCTGCGGCCGAAGCTCTTCTACACGATCCCCGACCACCAGAACCCGGCCGGGATCAGCCTGACGGGTGAGCGGCGCGAGCTGCTCGTCGAGCTCGCGCGCCGCCACGGCTTCGTGATCGTCGAGGACGTCGCGTACCGCGAGCTCTCCTTCGAGGGCGACGCGCTGCCGAGTCTCTGGAGCCTGGCGCCGGACGTGGTCGTCCAGGCAGGAACGACGTCGAAGACGTTCCTGCCCGGAGTGCGTCTCGGCTGGGGCGTTGGGCCGGCCGAGATCGCCGCTCAGCTGATCTCGGCGAAGCAGAACACGGACCAATGCGCAGGTGCGCTCGGACAGCGGCTGTTCGAGGAGTACGTGCGCCGCGGCTGGATCGACGAGCAGCTCGCGCGGTCGCGCGCGCTCTACCGGCGCAAGGCCCAGCGCATGCTCGATGCGCTCGAGCGTTGCATGCCGAGCGGGACAACCTGGACTCGTCCGCGCGGCGGCTTCTTCTCGTGGCTGACGCTGCCGGGCGTGGACGCAGCGGAACTCGCCAAGCGTGCGGTCGAACAAGGCGTCGGCATCGTGCCCGGCTCGCCGTTCTTCCCCGACGGCCGCGGCACCGACAACGTGCGCCTGTCCTTCAGCATGGTCGACGAAGAGCTGATCGACGACGGCATCGAGCGTTTGGCGTCGCTCGTATGACCGACCCCGACCGGTACTTCGCCGCGAACGAACAGGCGCAGGCCACCGGTCAGGGCACGTTCGTGACGTGGAACGAGGTCGAGCCGATCGAGATGCTGCCGGGCCTGAACTTCCAGCCCGTGCTCGGCGAGCAGCTGATGGTCAGCTTCGTCCACTTCGCCCCGCACACCGAGGCGCCGCTGCACTGGCACGACGAAGAGCAGATCACGTTCGTGCTCGACGGCGAGTTCGAGTTCGAGGTCGCCGGCGGGAAGCGACTCGTCCGTCGCGGCGAGGCGATCGTGATCCCACCGAACGTTCCGCACGCCGCGCGCACCGCCGACAGTTCCTGCCTCGAGGTCGACGTCTTCCATCCGCCTCGCAGAGGCCTGCTCGAAGCGATGGGTCAGGCGAACTCGTAGCCGCCGGTCAAGCGCGAGACCGCTTCGGCCAACGTGTCGAAGCGAGCGTTCCCCTCGACGTCGATCGAGCCCGGCCCGGAGTTCCCTCCTGCCGATTCGACGCGGCGGTCGCCGTGCTGGAGGGAAAGCGACCAGTGCGATCCGTCGCGGACGAGCTCCTTCGGCTCGAAACGGTCGGTCCAGCCCCACACGTCGATGGTGTCCATCGTTCGCCAGAACCGGCTCCACTGTGCGCGTGACGGCATGACGTAGACCTGCCGCCGGTCCTCGTAGCCGCTCACGAAGCTCTCGTACACGAGCTGCCTGCCGTCCCACCAGAGACCATAAGACGCCGAGCTGAAGCTGCCGATGTAGACCTCGAAGACGTCGGGTGTGGGTTCGTCCCCCATCAGGCTCCCGATCCACCGTAGCAGCGGGTTGCTCGATCGCTGCTACTCTGAATCCAAGAACTAGAGCGAGTCCGGTTAGCGCGAGGCGCCTTCCTTACCCGTTCGTGAACGAGTAAGGGAGGTGTTTTTATGGCAAACGGAATCGTGAAGTGGTTCAACGACAGCAAGGGATACGGCTTCATCGCCCCTGAATCGGGCGGGAAGGATCTCTTCGTTCACCACAGCAACATCGCCGGCGACGGCTTTAAGAGCCTCACCGAAGGCGCGCGCGTCGAGTTCGAGGAGCAGGAAGGCTCCAAGGGCCCCGAGGCGACGAACGTCGTCCCGGTCGCCTGAGCGACTGAGTCTGAGCCGTGGTCGCTCCGGCGGCCACGGCCCTACTGATTGGAGACATCATCGCGGGCAAGGAAGAGAAGATCGAGATGGAGGGCGAGGTCGTCGAGGCGCTCCGCAACCGGATGTACCGCATCCAACTCGACAACGGGCACGAGACGCTCGGCTACATGGCCGGGCGGATGAAGCGCTACCGAATCAGGATCATGCTCGGCGACCGCGTCAGGATCGAGCTTTCGACGTACGACCTGGCCAGGGGGCGCATTGTCTACAGACTGGGCTAGACGACCGGTGCAGGCGCAGCGCGGGAAGATGCTGTGGTTCAACGAGGAGAAGGACCACGGCTTCATCGCGACGGACGAGGGGGAGCGCCTCTACGTGCACGGCAGCAGCTTCGAAGGCGGCGTGCGTCTCCACGGACCTTGCGCGGGGATCCTCGTCGAGTTCACGATCGAAGACGGCCTGAGCGGGCGGTATGCCGAAGGGGTACGGGTCGTTCCGGACATCGCGCCGCGGCGCGCACGGCGGCGCGGGTCCCGCTAGAAGTTCCGCGTGACTGGATTTCCGCTGCCCGGCACGGCGCGTGCCGTTGTCGCAGTGGAGCCACCGGGCACGGGCCCGGGGTACTGGGCCGGATCGTCGAGCGCGGCGCTGGACGACGACGGCTCCTTTGTCGTCGCCTACCGGGTCCGCACCGGTCACCAGGGGCGCGGCTCGACGGTGGTCGCGCGCTCCGACGACGGTGAGCAGTTCACGACCGTCGCCAGGCTCGATCAGGCGCGCTTCGACGCGCAGTCGATGGAGCGGCCGGCGCTCGTGCGAAGCGACGAGGGCGGTTGGCGCCTGTACGTCTGCAGCGCGACGCCGAACAGCAGGCACTGGTGGATCGACCTGCTCGAGGCCGACGAGCCGGAGGGGTTCGCCGACGCAGACGCGCGCACGGTCTTCCCCGGAGACGAGTGCACCGGCGTCAAGGATCCGCTGGTGCAGCGCGTCGACGGCGGCTGGCAGGCGTGGATCTGCTGCCACCCGCTCGACGAGCTGGACGAGGAGGATCGCATGACGACGGCCTACGCGACGAGCCCCGATGGGCTCGAGTGGGACTGGCACGGGACGGTGCTCGCGCCGCGACCCGGAACCTGGGACGCGCGCGGCGCGCGGGTCACCGTCGTCTCACCCGACGGCCGCGCCGCCTACGACGGGCGCGCGACGAAGGAGGAGAACTGGTTCGAACGCACCGGCCTTGCGCGCCACACCGGGAACGGCCGGCTCGAGCAAACCGGCGACGACGCGGTCGCCGACGTTCGCTACCTGGACGTGCTCCCGCTCCCGAGCGGCGGTTACCGCATCTGGTACGAGGCGCGGCTCCCGGACGAGAGCCACGAGCTGCGCACCGAGCTCATGGCGAGCTGAGACCCGGTGCGCGCGCGGCGGACGATCACCGTCGTCGGCTGCCACGCCGGCGGTGAGATCGGGAACGTGATCGTCGGCGGCGTGCTGCCGCCGCGGGGCGCGACGGTCTTCGAGCAGATGCAGACGCTCGCGCGCGAGGACGACTGGTTGCGCAAGCTGCTCCTGCGCGAGCCGCGCGGCAGCGTCGCCTGCCACGCGAGCCTCGTCGTGCCGGCGACGCGGTCGGACTGCGACGCCGGCTTCATCATCATGGAGCCGACGGAGTATCCGGCCATATCCGGCTCGAACACCATCTGTACAGCGACGGTGCTGCTCGAGACCGGGATGATCGCGATGCGCGAACCCGAGACCGTCATGCGACTCGAGGCGCCGGGCGGCGTCGTCGAGGTGAGAGCGAGGTGCCGCGACGGGCGCTGCGAGAGCGTCGAGCTGACGAACGTGCCGTCGTTCGCCGACCGCCTCGACACGCCGCTCGAAGTCGACGGTGTCGGCACGCTGACGGTCGACGTCGCCTATGGCGGCATGTGGTACGCGATCGCGGATGCGCAAGCGCTCGGCTTCGCGCTCGAGCCGCACGAGGCGCGCGAGCTCTCGCTCGCCGGCGAGCGCATCCGCGCCGCTGCGCGAGCGCAACTTCCGTGCGCGCACCCGGAGAACCCGGAGATCGCCGGCGTGAGCATCGTCCAGCTCGCGGAACCGTGGCGCGGCGTCGGCGAAGTGACCCGGAACGCCGTCGTCGTCGCTCCGGGCCGCCTCGACCGCTCCGCGACCGGCACCGGACTCTCGGCCCGGATGGCGGTGCTGCACGCACGCGGGCTCATGCGCGCGGGCGACGGGATGACGCACGCGTCGGTCCTCGGGTCCACCTTCGACGGACGCATCGTCGAAGAGACGCGCGTCGGCGACCGCGAGGCGATCGTTCCCGCGATTCGCGGCAGCGCCTGGATCACGAGCGTCTCGCAGGTGCTCGTCGACCCAACCGACCCGTTTCCGGAGGGCTACCTCCTCTCGGACACCTGGGGCGTGAGCGGGCTCGACACGCAGTAACTGTCCCTCTCACATCGTTCCCGTCAGCCATGGGTCCTCGCCCGGATCGTCGCCGCGCGCGGCGACGACGAGCCGCTCGAAGTAATGGTCCCAGCCGTTCGCGTGCGACGCAGCCGATTCCGCGCTCGGAAGCTCGTGCTTGAAGCGAAGCGTCGTGCCTGCGCCGTTCGGGACGAGCTCGATCTCGATCGTCGTCGAGCCGGGCGGCACCGCGCCTGCTTGATCGGTCTTCTCCCAGCCCCAGGTGTAGACGAGCCGCCGCGGCCGGTCGACCTCGACGAACTCGCCCTTGGCCGTATGGCCGGGGATCACCCCGCAGTAGTAGAGCCCGCCCGGCCGCGGCTCGAAGGTCGCGTTCATCCCCATCCAGCGGGTCGCCTTCTCCGGGTCGACGAGGAATTCCCACACCGTCTCGGGGGCGGCGTCGATCGCGAGCTTGCGCTCGACCGTGGTGGTCTCAGCTGTCTTTTGCATGCTTCTTCCTCTCCTCTCGTTCTGCTTCGCGTTTGAGGACTTCGAGCCGTTCGTCCCAGAACTCCTCCAGGAACGCCTTGAGCGGCGCGAGTCCCTCCGGGCGCGCCCGGTAGAGGCGCTTCGTGCCGTTGCGTCGCTCGCTCACGAGTCCAGCCTCCTTCAGGACGTTCAGATGCTGCGAGACCGCGGGCCGAGTGATGTCGAACTGGGCCGCGATCTCGCCCGCGGAGAGCTCGCCGTCGCGAACGAGCGCGAGGATCTGGCGCCGGCGGGGCGCTGCGATCGCTTTCAACGCGTCTTCCACAGGTAAGGAGTGTAAGCGATCTCTAACGTAAGAGTCAACTTAAATTGATCAAATACCGACGATGACGATTCCGACGATCGCGCGCGACGAGCTTCTGCGTAAGATCGTGAGCGGGGAGGACTTCGTCCTCGTGGACGCCTTGCCGCCGATGTCCTACGCGCACTCCCATCTGCCCGGCGCGATCAATCTCCCGCCGGAACGCGTCGACTCGTCGGTCCAGCGGCGGCTGCCGGACCGAAACGTGGAGATCGTCGTCTACTGCGCGAATCCCGACTGCGAAGACTCCGTCGTCACGGCGAAACGGCTGCGCGCGCTCGCGTACACGAATGTTCGCCACTACCCGGGCGGCAAGAACGAGTGGAGGGACGAGGGCCTGCCGCTTGAACGTCACCGCCCCGGCGATTAGCGTCGCCTGATCCACGAAGCGAAGGAGGTCTGATGGTCGCTGGACCCGAGGCGACGCTCGTCGCCGCCCTCAAGCGCAACTGGGACCGGCCGACGGCACGCGACTGGGCCGACGTGCTCGCGCGGCTGCCGCTGTTCTCGAACGTCGGCAAGCGACAGGTGCGGAAGATCGCCGAGCTCGCGCAGGTCCGTGAGTTCGGAGCCGGCGACGTCATCGTGCAGACAGGCGATGCGCCGGACGGCTTCTACTTGATCCTCGCCGGGAGGGCGAGGGTCGTCGGGCGGCCGCGGGCCCGCACGCTTCAAACCGGCGACTACTTCGGAGAGATGGCGCTGCTCGACGGCGAGCCTCGGTCGGCGACGATCACGGCAGCGGGCGAGCTCCAGACGATGCGAATCCCCCGCCGGCCCTTCATGAAGCTGCTGCAGACCGAGCCGTCAATTGCGATCGCGATGCTGGGAGAGCTCGCCGGGCGCGTGCGCAGGCTCGAGAAGCCGACGGTCGCCTGACGACGCCGACGATTCGAGGAGCGCCTTCAGGTTGGCAAGGATCCCCGCGCGGAGCTTGCTCAGCTTACGGCGCATCATGAGCACGTTCAGCGCGCGCGCGAGCATCGTCTTCTCGCGATAGAAGCCTTCGATCCGGACGCGCGTCTGGTTCGCTCCGACCGGCTCGAGCACGAACGTGAACCCGAAGCCGTCGAAGAGACGGGAGAAGCCAAAGGGATCTTCGTCCATGACGTGGGTCAGGCGGCGGCCCTCGACGGCCTCGGTGCACCGCTCGACGACCTCTCCACGGCGCCCGTTCAGCTCGACGTGGCACCGACGCCTAGCGCCGACGCGCTCGCGCGCGCCCGCCGGGACCTCGACGTGCTGGACCGACGGGAAGTATTCGGGAATTCGGGCCGGATCTTCGAGGATCGACCAGATCGGTCCGATCTCCGCGTCGATCAGGATCTCGTTCGCACCCTGGAGCTTCGATTCCACGCTCACTTCATAAACCTATAGTGATAACAGTGTGAAAGTCAAGTACCATGCAGGCGTGAAGCGTTCCTACGGTCAGTACTGCGCGGTCGCCCGAGCGCTCGACCTCGTCGGCGAGCGCTGGACGCTGTTGATCGTTCGCGAGCTGCTCGTCGGCCCGAGGCGCTACACCGACCTGCTCGAGGGTCTGCCCGGCATCGGGACCAATCTGCTCGCGCTGCGACTTCGCGAGCTCGAGAAGGCAGAGCTCGTCCAGCGGCGGACGCTGCCGCCGCCGGGCGTTGCGACCGTCTACGAGCTCACCGAGCTGGGCGAAGGGCTTCGGGAGCCGGTACTCGCGCTCGGTCGCTGGGGCGGGCGCTTCCTCGCCGAGCGCCGAGATAGGGATGAGAGACGGCCCGCGTGGTACGTCCTCTCCATGGAGGCGACGTTCGACGTGGCGCTCGCCGCCGGCGGCGATGTCGCGTACGAGTTGCGGGTCGACGGTGAGGTCTTCCACGTCGAGGTGCGTGACGGGACCGCGTCGTTCGGACAGTCGTCGCGGCGCGTGCCGGACGTGATTCTCGCGACGGACGTCGACACGTTCGTGCTGGCGCTGTCGGGGGAGGTGAGGCCGGGGGCAGCGCTGACGAGCGGTGACCTCGAGCTCCTGGTCGGCGAACGCGAGCAGGTCGAGCGGCTGTTCCGCATGTTTGCATGGCCTCGCGCGGCGTGACGCCGGTGGCCGCCGGCGACGTATCACCGGCGTAGCCGACCGAAGGAGATCTCCGATGAAGCTCGCTCGCATCGCCGTGCTCGCCGCGGCCTGCCTCACCGCCGTCGCGTTTGCCGGCGTCTTCCAACCCCTCGGCGCCAGCGGCTCCGCGGCCGAAACGTCCGCGCGTGGCATCACCGTCGTCGGTACCGGTTCCGTGAACGTGACACCGGACCGGGCCGGGTTCGCGTTCGGCACCGTCAGCCAGGCGCCGACCGCGGCCGCTGCGCTGGCCGCGAGCTCCGATGCAGTCAGCCGCGTGATCGCCGCGCTCCAGAGGGCCGGCGTTGCGAAAAGCGACCTGCAGACGGCCGAGGTCTCGCTGTCGGCTCGCTGGAGCGAGGACGGGCAGACGATCGCCGGCTACACGGCGTCGAACACGGTGACCGCAGCGGTGCGCAGGCTCGGTGACGCCGGCGACGTGGTCGACGCGGCGGTGGCCGCCGGCGCGAACCAGGTCTCGGGACCGAACTTGCTCGCGTCGGATCGAACCTCTGCCTACCGCGACGCACTCAAGGCGGCTGTCGCCGACGCGCGCGCGAAGGCGCAGACCCTCGCCGCGGCGTCCGGCGTGACGACGGGCTCGATCAACGCCATCTCGGAAGCGGGCGCAACACCGCCGCCGATGCCGCTCGGCGCCGCGCGGGACGTGGCCGTGCAGATCGAGCCGGGCACCCAGAAGATCGAGGCGACGGTGAGCGTGACCTTCGCGCTGGGCTAGGGAGAGCTGGTCGGTAGCGAGTGCCCCGTTGCGAGATCCCAAATGGACCAGTTGACACTCAGCCGGCGCGGCGGAGAGCCTCGATCAGGTCCCACTTGCCCATCTTCGAGCGGCCCGGAATGTCCTTCTTCTTCGCGAGCTCGTAGAGCTGCTCTCTATTGCGGTCTTCGAGCGCGTGTCCGGCCTCGCCGCCGCGTTGACGGCCGAGCGCTGCCTGCTTGCCGAGCTCGCGGCGCGTGCTCGCGGGCAGGTTGGCGATCGTTCGCTTTTTCTTCGCGGCCTGCTGCGCCTTCCTGATGTTCTGCTTCGCGGCCTGGGTCTGCTTCCTGGTTGCCACGGCGTATCACCTCCGCGTGGAGTCTGCGCCGCTTCTCACTGGACCAAACCGAACTCGCGCGTCAGACCGTCATGGTCGTGAGGCGCTCGAGGACCGGCGAGCCCGACTCGAGGGCCTCGTTCGGGACGGCGAACGAAAAGACCCACGCGACCATCTTCCAGTCGCCGTCCTCGCGACGGAACACGCCCGATCCCCGAACCGGAATCGCGCCGCTGTCGGTCGCGTAGGCCCCGAACAGCGTCGCCCAGCCGATGTCGCCTTCGCGGTAGGCGTTGATCTCGTCAACAGACAAGCGCGGTGACTCCGGCGTCCGCTGCTCGATGTCGCCCTGCATGAGGCCGACGATCTCGTCGTGACCCCGCGCGATCTCGCCCGCGTCGGAGCCGACCGAGATCGCGGCGGGATCGTTCGAGGTGTGGCGGGAGATGAACTCGAGGTCTCCCTGCTGGTACGCCAGCACCATGTCCCTGATGAGCTGCTCGACGTCTGGGGCGCGTTCAGCAGCCATAGCTGACCTCCCTTCGATCGCTTGGGAGCTACCTTGCTCCCTCCCTCGAGAGAGGTCAAGACGCCTGTTCGCGCTCTCTCTGCTGCGCCAGCCAGCGCTCCCGTGCCGCGGGCGCCCCGCTGCGGCAGCGGCCCTGTTGTCGGTGAGGAGAGGAACCCAGAGGTCGCGACGATGATCGCGAGGGCGGGTGAGCGGCGCCTGACCCAGGTGGGCTATCCGTCGAGCAGTCGCTCCGCGCGGGCGGCGGCGATCGCCTCGAGGCGCGAGTGCACGCCGAGCTCGCGCAGGATCGCCCGAACGTGGTTCCGCACGGTCTCCCGAGCGATGTGGAGCTCTTCGGCGATCTGCGCGGTCGACGCGCCCTCTGCCAGACGACGCAGCACTTCGAGCTGGCGCGGCGTCAACCTCGGGTGCGGGCGTAGCGGGGGACTGGGCACCGGCGGCCGGGCGGCGAGGCCGAAGACGCCGACCACACGGTGACCTCGCACGAGCGGCACGGAGCTGACCTCCACCCGCATGCGCTTCCCCGAAGGCCCATCACCTCGAACTCGAAGTCGGTGACCTTGGCTTTGCCGAGCAGCTTGCGGAGGAACGCTTCCTGGACGCGCCGCCGGTCGCGCGGCGCGACGACCTCCGTGAACGGCCGGCCCTCCACGTCGCCGACGATTTCCTTCGCCGCCCGGTTCAGCCAGACGACGATCCCGTCGCGATCGATGACGTACGCAGGGAAGTTGACGTCCGAGAGAGCGCGCTCGAGGTCCGCGCCAAGCCGCTGCAGGAGCCGCGGCATAGCAACGCGAGTCTCCGCCGCATCGGCTCGCGCTCCGCGGTCCTGTCGGTGAGATGCTTGCGGCATGGCCGGTGAGCGCTCGAGTCGGCGACGCCTGGAGCGGAGATACAGGCCCCTCGTCGTCATCGACCGCGTCGAGGAGCTGATGCACTACCTCGTCGCGTTCCTGCTGCTCGCGATCGCGGCGATCGTGCTTTTTCGCACCGTCGATCACCTCATCGTCAACAGGGACGACTTTCCCGTGCAGGTGATCACCGGCATCAACGACCTGCTCTTCATCGTGATCGTGATGGAGCTTTTACGCACGGTGATTGCGCACCTGGAGACCGACGACTTCCACATGAAGTCGTTCCTGATCATCGGGATCATCTCCGCGGTGCGGCACTCCTCAGCGTCGGCGCGCGCCTGACGCTCTCCGCCGAGACGAGTGCGGAGGACTTCCGGCGGACGCAGATCGAGCTCGGCGTCAGCGCGGCCGTGGTGCTCTCGCTCGCGGTCGGGCTCTTCCTGATCAGCCGGAGCGACGTCGAGCCCGCGGGCGAAGCCGAGCACCGACCCGGCTGAAGCGTCCTCTCGGGCTGGGAAACCAACCTGGAACGTCAGCGGCGCTCGGTCGCGAGGCGCAGGCCGAGCGCGACGAGCACGACGCCGACGACGGCGTCGAGCGCGCGGCGAAGCGCCGAGCGACGCAGGAGATCGCCGGCTCTCGCGACCGCGAACGCATAAACCGTCAGCCACGTCAGGGTCATCGTGCAGAACAACAGCCCGAGCGCGAGCAGCGCTGCGAACGACGAGCCGCCGAACTGCGGGAGCAAGCTGGTGAAGAAGATCGCCATCTTGGGATTACCTAGGTTGCTCAGCAGGCCCTGACGGAACGCGCGCGTCCTGCCGGCGCGACGCCCGTGGCGCACGAGCGCGCGACCCCTGATCGCGTCGCGCAACGCGGAGAGCCCGAGCCACACGAGGTACGCGGAGCCCGCGAGCTTGACCGCGCGGAACACCGGCTCGGACGCAACGATCAGCGCCGCGAGGCCGGCGCTCGTGGCAAGTGTCCAGAGCGCCTGGCCGGTTGCGACACCTGCCGCGGTGGCGACGCCCGGCCGGCGTCCGCCGAGCAGCGTGTTCCGGATCGTCAGCGCCGTGTCCGGTCCCGGCGTGACGATCACGACGATCGCGACGACGAGGAAGCCGAGGAGCTCCACTAGGGCCAGCGCGGCGGGCGCGGCTCCTGCGCCTCGAGCGCAGTCCAGTCTGCGCGCACGGGCGCGAACACGTCGATCACGACCGCGCCTTCCGGTCCCGCTGTCACCTCGTGCGGCACGTTCGAGGGGATCGTCCAGGTCTCGCCGGGCCCGAGCTCGCGCGTGTCGTCGGCGATGCGGAATCGGACGCTCCCGCTGATCACCATCCCGAGCTGCTCGTGCTCGTGGTGGTGCTCAGGCACGACCGCGCCCGGATCGAGCTCGACGACGCCCAGCGAGAGCCGCTCGCCGTGCGCGGTCCGCGCGGCGACGCCGTCCCAGATCCGCTGGAGTGGGAGCTCGGCGAGGTCGTCGAAGCCGGCCACGGCTGCCATTATCGCCTGCGCCTTACCGCCGCCGTGACCACGCAGGCGGGCGTCGGCGGCGCTGCCCGTTTGGGTCCACGCAGCGATCGCGGCTGCGAACACCGTGAGACCCGCCGTGGCAAACGCCACGCGAGGCACGCGACGATCTTCGCGACGTCGAGGGGGCCCTAGTATCGTCGCGCCGTGTGCTTCGACCTCGACTCCGCGCCCCCGATCCCGGTTCTTCGCGGCGCCGCCGTCTCGCACGACGATCTGACGCTCGAAGCGGCGGACGGCAACCGCTTCGCGGCGTTCGAGGCGACGCCCGACGAGCCGAACGGGATCGGGATCGTGATCCTTCCCGACGTCCGCGGCCTCTACCGCTTCTACGAGGGGCTGGCGCTTCGCTTCGCCGAGCGCGGCTACACGGCGCTCGCGTTCGACTACTTCGGGCGCACGGCCGGCGCGCAGAAGCGCGGCGACGACTTCGAGTACAGGCCGCACGTCGAGCAGACGCCGGATGAGGCTGTCCAGGCCGACGTACGCGCCGCCGTTGAGCACCTGCGGCCGAAGACGCGCGCGATCTTCACGGTCGGCTTCTGCTTCGGCGGGCGCCAGTCGTGGCTCGCGGCCGCCGGGGGGCACGGGATCAGCGGCGCCGTCGGTTTCTACGGGCGGCCCGGAGCCCGCGACGGCTCGCCCGGGCCGGCGCAGCGCGCCGGCGAGCTCGAGGCGGCGATCCTCGGGCTGATGGGCGGCGCCGACCAGGCGATCAGCGCCGATGAGGTCGCCGAGTTCGAACGCGCACTCGAGGAGGCCGGCGTCGAGCACGAGCTCGTGACGTACCCGGGCGCACCGCACAGCTTCTTCGACCGCAAGCAGGAGGAGTTCGCCGAAGCGTCCGAGGACGCCTGGCGGCGCGTGCTCGCCTTCGTCTCGCGTTGACCCGCCCCCCGGGAGCAGCGTAGGGTCGAGCGACCTCGACGAGGGGAGAGGAATGACCAGACGACTGTTGCTCGTCCTTGGCTTCGCCGCGACACTCGCGGCGCTCGCCGCAACAGGCGCGCGGGCGGACACGACGGCGACGGGGACGCTCGGCGGCGCTCCCTATGAGATCAAGGTGCCGACGAACTGGAACGGAACGCTGCTCGTCTACGCGCACGGCTATTCGGACAAGGCCGACCACCCCGGTGAAACCGACGATCGGACGGCGCACGCGTCGCCGAACGCGGCGCTCGACACGTTCCTGCTCGGTCAGGGCTACGCGCTCGCAGGGAGCGCGTACGCCGACAACGGGTGGGCGGTGAAAGAAGGGATCCACGACACCCGGCTGCTGGCCACGTACTTCAACGGCCGCTTCGGAAAGCCGAGCGAGACGCTGCTCTGGGGCTTCTCGATGGGCTCGGTGGTCGCGCTGGCCGAGGCCGAACAGGCGAACGGGATCTTCGACGGCTATCTCGCGGCCTGCGCGGTCGCGGCCGGAACGCCGCGCGCGTGGGACGGTGCGCTCTTGCACCTGCTCGCGTACAAGGTCGCGTTCGGAATGCCCAACTCCTGGGGCACGCCCGGCAACGTTCGCGACGACCTCGACTTCGACACCGAAGTGCTTCCGAAGATCTTCTTCGAGGCAATCAACCCCCTGAACTTCGGCAAGTTCGAGTTCATCCGGCTCGTGACGCAGGTCGCGGGGCCGGGGACGATCCCGCCGCCGGCGAGCTGGTTTCCCGGAGGGTTCTTCACGAACATGTTCTTCCTAACCGAGGCGAAGGCCGAGCTCGAGCGGCGTGCCGGCGGGCCGCCGAACCAGAACTTGACGCACCTCTACACGCTCACGGCGCCGGAGAAGGGGTACCTCGCATCGCTCGGCGTGGACGCCGACGCGCTGCTCGCGCAGATGAACGCGGAGCACTACGCAGCGGATCCCTCGGCGCGCAACTACGCCGAGCACTGGGCCGACTACACGGGAAAGATCAAGGGCCCGATGCTCACGCTCCATACGCAAGTGGACACGCTGGTCCCGCCGGCGCACGAGTCGGCGTACGCGGCCACGGTCGCGGCCGCCGGCCGCTCCGACGACCTCTACCAGGCGTTCACGAGCGGGGAGGGGCACTGCAACTTCACGGGACCGCAGCTGCTGACCGCGGTCGCGGCGCTCGATCACTGGGCCAAGGACGGGGCGAAGCCGACCGCGGCGTCGTTCCCGGCGGCGCTCGGCTTCCTGCCGGGCTATACGCCGCCGCCCTGGCCGCAGCAGTAGACGACCGTAGCCGGGGAGGCGCCGACGTCGCCTCCCCGGCTACCGCCCGCTACCCCCGCCGCACGCCGCGGTTCAGGTACCGGTCGATGAGTGCGGCGAGCGTCTCCTGGTTCCAGGAGTTGACGAAGTCCGCATGTCCGGAGAACTGGCCTCCCGACGAGAGCTCTGCGCCCGTGCCCGAGACCGGGTACCGGATGAGGATCGTCAGCGCCGGCACGGCAACGGGATGCGAGGCCGGGCATGCGCGGTCGCTCGAGTACGCCATGTGGCTCTTGTGGTCGGCGCTGTCGAGCCGGCTCCCGTCCCAGCAGTTTGGGAAGTTGACCTGCAGCCGGAGCGTCGAGCGGAACGCGCTCCCGGTGGAGCAGGTCGGGATCGTGGTCGAAACGCCGCGAGTCCGGGTGCAGCTCCACGACGTGATCGCGACGCCCTGGGCCGCTCGCGCCGTCGCGGTTCCAGCGATCATCTTCAGGTTGGCGGGAAAGGGCCGCACCGTGCTCGCCGTGCGCCGCACGTAGTAGACGACCGCGTACGTGGGTTCGACGGCGCGGCCGTTGACGAAGAGCGTCGGCGCCCAGTACGCGGCCGTGTCGGCTCGGAAGCGGCATGTCGTCCGCCCGGACGCACGCAGCGACTGCGGCGTCGACGCCGCGTTCGTCGCCGTGTTCCCGAAGTACGTGTGGTCGTGCGACTTGCCCGGCTGGTTGAAGAAGACGATCGGGTCGTCCTGGTTGCGGTGGCTGAACCCGCAAGCGATTGCGAAGTAGCCGCGGAAGCCGCCGCCGCCGCCGCCACCGCCGTGCTGCGGCGCGGCTGCTGCAGCGAGCGCAGCTGCGGCTGGAACCGCGGCCAGAACGGAGACGAGGAGGAGCGTTAACCAACGTCTCACGAGATCACCTCCATACGCGGATGACCCCGGTTCGCCGCGAGGATCGAATCACCGCGCACTGGGAGCCCGCTGGGAATTGCGTAAAAATCGCGTAAAGCCGCTAGCGCGCGCCGATCACGCCGCGATCCCCGCGAGCACCTCGTGCAGCTCGCGCATGTCCTCCTCGGTCGGCTCCCACTCGCCCGCGGCTGCGTTCGCGCGGACCTGCTCGGGCTTCGTCGCGCCTGCGATCACGGACGCGACCGGCGGTTGTGCGAGCAGGCCGCCGATCGCCACGTGGAGCAGCGTCACCTCGCGCTCCTCGGCGTAGCGCTCGAGCGCCTCGATCCGGTCGAAGACCTCAGACGTGAGCCGCTCGGGCCGGCCGGCGAGCCGGGCACCCTCGGGCGGATCCTCGCCGCGCCTGTACTTGCCGGTCAACAGGCCGCTCGCGAGCGGGAAGTACGGCAGGAACCCGATCCCCAGCCGCTCGCAGGTCGGCAGCAGCTTCTCCTCCACCTGGCGCTCGAGCAGTGAGTACTCGTTCTGCGCGCTCACGAAGCGGGTCCAGCCGTGCTCGCTCGCGATCCGATCGGCTTCTTCGATCTGCGACGCGTTGAAGTTCGAGGAACCGATGAAGCGCACGGTCCCTTCTTCCACGAGCTCGTTCAGCGCGCCGAGCGTGTCCTCGATCGGCGTCACGCCGTCGGGCCGGTGGTACTGGTAGACGTCGATCCAGTCCGTCCGGAGTCGGCGCAGCGACCCGGCGACGGCCTTGCGGATGTACTCCGGCGAGCCGAGCGGCAGCTCGTCGTCGTCGCTCATCGGATTGCCGAACTTCGTCGCGAGCACGATGCGGTCACGCCGGCCCTCGAGCGCCCTGCCGAGGTACTCCTCGCTCAGGCCCTTCCCGTAGGTGTCCGCCGTGTCGAGGAGGCTGACCTCGGCGTCGAGCGCCGCGTCGACGACCGCCCGCGTGCCCTCCGCGTCGACGCGCATGCCGAAGTTGTTGCAGCCGAGGCCGACCACCGAGACCTCGGGACCTTCCGCACCCAGCCTGCGGTGGCGCACGCCGGGACGCTATCGCAGCGGAGCGGCGCTCAGCTGGAAGGCTTGAGCGCCGCCCGGCGGAACGAGAGCAGGCGGAGGATCTCCTCCATCAACTCGCGCGTGCGGGTATCGAATTGTTTCGGGGCTGGGTACATGGGACCACCGGACGGGCGAGCGGTCCGGAATCTTCCCCATCGGGGGGATGCCCGCCCCCGAGGCCTCACTCGATGATCGGGATGACCGACAAAAGGCGCGCGGCCAGCCGATTCCGACCGAAAGGGGTCTCCCCGTGGCCGCACGCCGCCTGCTCGTCCCGTTCGTGCTCGCCCTGCTCGCCCTGCCCTCGAGCGCAGTGGCCGTCGTCCAGGGGACGCCAGGCCGGATCGCGTTCACGAGCGGGCGCGACGGCAACTACGAGATCTACACGGCCTGGCCCGACGGGAGCGAGCCGGCAAGGCTCACGGACAACCCGTCCGACGACCAGTCGCCTGCGTTCTCGCCGGACGCCTCGCGCGTCGCGTTCACGAGCTTCCGCGACGGCGCAGAGGCCGTCTACGTGATGAACGCCGACGGCTCGGGCCAGACACGTGTCAGCCCGGAGCTGAACGGCCCTTCCCAGGATTCGCTCCCCGCCTGGTCTCCCGACGGCACCCAGATCGTCTTCGCGAGCACGCGGCCCTTCGGCGACTCGTGGGCGATCTGGGCGATGAACGCCGACGGCACGAACCTGCATCGCGTGACGACCGGCTTCGGCTACGCGCCCTCGTGGTCGCCGGACGGCACGCAGATCGCGTACACCGGACCGGGTGAGGCGATCTACGTCGTGAACGCCGACGGGTGGGACCCGCACCGGATCACCTTCAGCAACCTCCCCGAAGGAGACGCTGCCTGGTCGCCGAGCGGGCGCCAGCTCGTGATCGCGCGCTACCGCGCCGACTGGCAGACCTCGAACGCGCGCGAGCTCTACATCGTCGACTGGCTCGGCTCGTGGGAGGTTCAGCTGACGAGCGGGGACTCCTTCGACGCCAACCCGTCGTGGGCGCCGGACGGGTCGCGGATCGTCTTCCAGCGCTACCGTGGCGTGTTCGGCTCCTCGCGCGAGCTCTACTCCGTCGAGTCGGGCGGCGGCTCGCCGGTGCAGGTGACGAGCGGCGGCGGAAACGGCGAGCCCGACTGGGGCGTGTTCACCGGACCGCCTCCGCCACAACCCGGCGACACGACGCGGCCGACGATCTCGATCACGAACCCGACGGACGGCGCATACGTCCTCGGCTCGACTGCGTACGCCGTGTTCTCTTGCCACGACGATCGGGAGCTGGCGCTGTGCGAGGCGAACGTCCGCTGGCCCGGCGGCGAGGTCACGCTGCACTCGGGCGACGCGCTGCCGACGGAACCTGTCGGGCCGAAGACGCTGTTCGTGCTCGCGCGCGACCGCGCGGGCAACGAAACGGGCGAGTCACGCGTCTACGACGTCGTCTACGACTTCGACGGCTTCGCGAATCCGCTGCTGCCGCTCCCGCAGACAGCGTCGTTCAAGGCCGGCGACGGCGTGCCGGTCCGCTTCTCGCTCGCCGGGAACCAGGGCCTCTCTGTCGTCGCGGACTGGCCACCCGTCTCACGCGAGGTCCCGTGCGACGACGCGTCCGCCGGCCCGTGGGGGACGGCGACGGACGGGACGCTCTCGTACAACCCGTCGCAGGATCGCTACACGTACCTCTGGAAGACCGACAAGGCGTGGGCCGGCAGCTGTCGGCAGCTCGTCGTCGTGCTCAACGACGGTACGTACCACCACGCGAACGTGCGCTTCTCGAAGTAGGCGGCAGGGCGGGAGGACCCTCCCGCCCTGCGCCCGTTTCACTAGCAGCCGACTACGGCGCGAATCCGCGTCGCATTGGCGACCAAGCGTCCGGCCTGATCGGCGGTCAACCGCCTGTCCGACTCGCGCGAAGCCAGGTCGGCGAAGTCTGCGAGCCCGCCGCAGACCGCGCTCTGGCGCTTCGCCTCGAACTGCTTGCGAACGTCGTCGATCTGGGCGAGCAGCTTGTCGACACCAAGACCGGCAACCACGTCGCGAAGCTCGGCGAGCTGCTCGTCCGCTCCTTTGACGTGGACGGAGAAGGTTGCACTGCTCGAATTGCCCCACGCGTCTGTCGCGGTGCACTCGACCGTCGCGTCGCCGACAGCGAAGGTGTCTCCTGACACCGGCGCGCAGACGGGAGCGATCGCCACGCCGCGATCGACCGCAGTCGCCTCGAACCCGACCGGCGCACCGGACGGCGCGACTGCGTTGACGACGATCTGCTCGGGCACGGTCAGAGCCGGCGGCGTGGTGTCCCGCACGGTGATCGTGAACGTCTTCGTCACTCGGTTGCCGTACGAGTCGGCAGTCGAGCACGAAACCGTCGTCGTCCCCATCGGGAAGAGCGAGCCGGAGCGCGGCGTGCAGGTGACCGTTAGCCCGACGCCTTTGTAGTCGTGCGCCGACGCCGAGAATTTCACCGGGGCGCCGTCCGGCTTCGTCGCCTCGACGACGATGCTCTTGGGCACGGTCAGTGTGGGCGGCTGCGCGCCGGAGACCGTGATCGTGTAGCCGGAGGACGAGGAGTTGCCGGCCGCATCGAACGCGCGCGCGTACACCGAGTACACCCCCGGATCGAGCACGGAAGTGTCGAGTGCGACGTCGTACGGCGGGCCGAGCGCCTCGCCTACGAGCCACGGTCCGTCCGCCAACCCGTTCGGCGCGATGAAGTACTCGACGCGATCGACACCCTGATCGTCGTCGGCATCCGCGAGGAGGGTGATCGTCCCGCTGACCGTCGACCCGGACTCCGGTGACCACAACTCGACCGTCGGTGCATCCCAGTCCTCTCCGGCCTGCGCGGTCCGCCAGCTCAGCTCCACGTCGCCTGTCGCGCCGTCCTGCCCGTCGACCGCGAACCAGTACGTGTCCCCCGCCTGCACGTCCAGCTCGACGCGGCTCCACGTGGTCCATGGGTTGAGGTCTGGGAGGTACCAGCCGCGGCCCACCAGCGTGTCCCACGATTCGACGTATGCCCGCAGCTGCGTGTCGAACGAGCTCCCCTGCGTCGTGAAGATCGCCGTGCCGGTTGCCGGAGCCGTCCAGCGATACCAGATCGAGTGGCCGGTGTTCTCTCCCGCGGAGCCGTCGTGGCGTGGCTCGCTCGGCTCCGCCGTGGCCCCGACTGTCGACGCGCTAACGCTACCGTCGAGACCCTCGAGGACCTGCGCTTCTGCTCGATAGTCGTTCGCCGGGCCGGTCGCCGAGTACGCCCAGGACAGCGTGAACGGTCCCGGGCCGCCGTCGACAGAGAGCAGGTAGTCGATGCCTGGATACGTCCGGAACGTGATCGAGCCGGGCGCCCCCTGATTGAAGTACGAGCCCGTGAAGCGTGCGAGCGAGAAGCCGGCGGGAACCGTGAAGGTCACGTCGGCCTCGCGTGTAGCCGTCCACGAGTACCAGACGGTGTAGGTCGAGCCGTTCGGGTTCCACGGCTCATCCCATTGCACCGTCGCGTTCACGGTCGTCCCGTCGACGCTTCCGGTCGAGCCACTGACGACCTGTGGCGCATGCGAGTTGTCGTTGGCGGGTGCGGGCGGCGGAGGCGGCGGCTTGACGGATGAGTCCACGTCATATTCGCGGGCCACGGATCGACAGTGCCGTCGGACGCGACGGCGCGCACCTCGAAGTGGTGCTCGCCCACGTTCAGCCCGGTGTACTCGACGGGCGACGTGCAAGCGCTGAAGAGCGCACCGTCGAGGCTGCACTCGAACGTTGCGTCTGCGAGATCCGAGCGGAACCAGAACTCCGCGTTGTTGTAGTACAGGTCGTAGTTCGTGAATGACGTGTCCGGCGCCGTTGCGGCGGCCGCGTCGATCGGCCCGAACGCGGCGACGACCACCGCCGCGGCGAGCGCAAGCCTCGTAAGCATCGACCCCTCGCCTCTTCCGATCGCTCGGCGGATCCGAAGGGGCGAGAGCACGCCCTCGCCCCTTCACCCTCCCCTCAGAGCGCGGCAAAGTAGCAGCTTCCCGGCTTACGAGTGAGAAATCGACGCGAACGCCTCGAGCCCGCGTTCCCACGCCGCATCGACGTTGGCGTCCGGCGGAAAACGAGCGTTCAGCTCGAGCATCGTCAGGCCGTGCGCGAACGCCCAGATCGCGCGCGCCGCCGCCAGATCACCGCCCGCTGCCTCGAGCAGGGGACGCGCGGCTCTGTCCTCGACACCCGATGGCAAGCGGTCGCGCGGGAGCGGCCGCTCGGTCATCAGCCGGTAGAGCTGCGGGCGCTCGAGCGCGAACGCGCGGTATGCGCGCGCGAGCGCGCGCAGCGGGTCGCGCGAGCCCTCGACCGCCGTCTCGAACACGCGCGCCGAGTCCTCGAGGCCGATCGTGGCGAGCGCGGCCTCGAGCGCGGCCTTGTCCTCGAAGTGCTTGTAGAGCGAGGGGGCGCGCATGCCGAGACGCTCCGCCAGCCGGCGCATGGTCAGGCCCTCCGCACCTTCGGTCTCGAGCAGTTCGAGCGCGGCCCCGAGGATCTCCCGCGCCCGCGGCGAGAGCTCACCTGCGCTGGAAACCGTCACGCGTGCGGAGGCCGTAACCGACCGTGCGGTCGAGCGCGACGTGCGTTCCCCAGGCCAGGCCGGCGACGAACCAGCCGACCGAGAGGCCGAGCAGCGAGGCGAGAACGAGCACCGCGAGCGGGCCGAAGAAGGTGTGCACGACGTTGTAAACCGGCACCGCCCGCGGGTGGAGCTGCCCCGGCGCGAGCCCGCGGCCGACGCCGAGCAGCAGCGCGAGGTCCGGGGCGAGGGCGAAGACCGGCAGCTGCCACGTGAAGCCGTGCCTGGCGGTCTCGAAGATCGTCGCGGCGAGGAAGAGCGCGGTCAAGGCCGCGTACGGGAGGCGGAGCGAGGGACGGACGGCGACAGAGTTCATGGGTTCCTTTCGCTGGCTAACGGTGTTAGCTTAAGCGAACAGTGTTAGCCGTGTCAAGCGGCACGGTCTTGCCCGGGTTCAAGATTCCGTTCGGGTCGAAGACGCGCTTCACCTCGCGCAGGTACGGCACGAGGTCGCCGTGCTCGCGCTCGAGGTAGCCGAGCTTCCCGAGGCCGATCCCGTGCTCGCCGGTGCAGGTGCCGCCGCGCGCGAGTGCCCACTCGACGATCTCGGCGTTCAGGCGGTCGGCGGCCTCGAGCTCCTCGCGGTCATCCGGGTCGAGCATGAAGAGCACGTGGTAGTTGCCGTCGCCGGCGTGGGCGATGATCGACGAGGCGAGGCCGGCTGCGTCCGCGCTGTCGCGCGCGTGCGCCACCGCAGCCGCGAGCTCGGAGATCGGGACGCAGACGTCGGTCGACTTGTGCAGCTTCCCCGGCGAGCCGTGCACGAGCGCGAAGAGCACGTGATGCCGCGCCTCCCAGAGTCGAGCGCGCGCCTCCGTCTCGCGCTCGTACTGGAACTCCTCGCAGCCCTCCCAACGTGCGAGCTCCGCCGCGGCCTCGACGTCGCCGGCGACGCCGACCTCCGAGCCGCCGAACTCGAGGAAGAGCGTGGGCGCTTCGTCGTAGGTCGTTCCCTTGTACGCGTTCACGGCGCGAACCGTGAACGCGTCGAGCAGCTCGATCCGCGTGGCGGCGATTCCCGCGCCGACGATCGCGGCAGCCGTTCGGCACGCCGCCTCGAGCGACGGGAATGCCGCGCGCGCAGCGACCGCGTGTTCGGGGATCCCCCAGAGGCGCAGCGTCAGCTCGGTAATCACGCCGAGCGTTCCCTCCGAGCCGACGAACAGCCCGCGCAGGTCGTAGCCGGCGCTCGTCTTCACCGTGCGGGAGCCCGTGCGCAGCACCGTCCCGTCCGCGAGCACCACCTCGAGCGCAAGCGTGTTCGTCCGCATGCCGCCGTAGCGCACCGTCGTCGTCCCGCCCGCGTTTGTCGCCGCCATGCCGCCGAGCGACGCGTCCGCGCCCGGATCGACTGGGAACCAGAGTCCGTGTCCACCCGCGGCAGCGTTCAGCGCGCTTCGGAGCACGCCTGGCTGGACGACCGCCTGGAGGTCGGCGGCGCGCACGTCGAGCACGCGGTCCATGCGAGAGAGATCGAGCGAGATGCCGCCGTGCGTCGGGATCACGTGGCCCTCGAGCGACGTGCCGGCGCCGAAGGGCACGACGGGCACGCCGCGCTCGTTCGCCCAGGAGAGCACGCGCGCGACCTCCGCCGTCGACTCGGGGTAGACGACGACGTCGGGTGCGTGCGGCGGGTGGTGCGAAGGGTCGTTCGCGTGCTGGTCGAGCACCGACTCGCTCGTGGACACCGCGCGCTCGCCGAGGAGCGCGACGAGCTCGTCGATCACCGCCGCAGCCTGCGCAGAACGCGCCGCCCGAGGAAGATCGTCGCGCCGACCGTCAGCACGACCTTGAGCGCCTTCTTGCCCGCGAGCTTCGACTCGCCGCCCTGCCGCTCGCGCATGTCGACGGGTACCTCCTCGACGCGGAGTCGAGCATCGGCGAGCCGGATCGGGCCTTCGACCTCCGGCGCGTCGCTCACGTACGGCTCCGCGAGGAGCGCAGCGGCCTGGGCGTTCGCGGCGTACATGCCGCGGCCGCACCGCTTGTAGCCCCGCTCGGCCGCGGCGGCGTAACCCCCGCGATCGCTGCCCGCAGCCCGCGGTTCTCGCCGAACGAGACGACGTCGGCCCCGTGCTCGCGGGCGACCCGCGCGGTCGCGTCGGTCGAGCCGTCGTCGACCACGACCACGTCGGCTTCCGGAAGCTCACGCCGGAGCTCCTCGAGCACCGGCGGCAGGTTCCGCTCCTCGTTCCAGGCCGGAACGAACACGAGCGTCTCGGCCATGCGAGGAGCGTAGTTGTCCGCCGCGATGGGTAGTAGACGAGTCCCGTGCTCGATCGCGTCTCGATCACCGGTTTCCGGGCCGCCCGGAACCTCGAGCTCCGGCCTACCCGGCTGTGTGCCCTCGTCGGCGAGGCCTCGAGCGGCAAGTCCACCGTGCTGACGGCGATCTGGATGCTGATGGAGTCAGGCGCGCCGGTCCCGGCCGGCACCGACCTCTCCCACGGGGTCGAGCGCATTCACATCGAGGCGGACGCGGGCGAGCGGACGTTCTTCCTCGACGCGCGCCCGCCCGCGACGGTCAACCTGAACCGCGAGGGTGCGCCGCCGGTCCTCTTCTTCCCCGCCTCGCTCCGCGGCGCCGAGCTCGTCGCGCTGCCGTCGCACCGCAAGGCCGCGCGCGCGGCCGCGCTGCTGAAGCCGCAGAACGGCACCACCGGCGGAATCGCCGTGATCGATGCTGTCGAGCGGCTGCTTGACGCCAGGGCCCGGGGCATGCTCTTCCTCTTCGAAGAGCCCGAGCTCTACCTGAGCCCGCAGGCGCAGCGTCACCTCTACCGCCTGCTGCGCGTGCTCGCCGAGCGCGGCAACCAGGTCCTCTACTCGACGCATGCGGCGACGTTCCTCAGCGTCACGCAGCTGCAGGAGCTCGCGCTCGTCCGGCACCGGCGCGGCGAGGGGACGACGCTGTGGCAGCCCGAGGCGCTGCCCGCCGACGAGTCCTTGCGCGCACTTGCGGAAGTCGACGCAGAGCGGGCCGAGCTCTTCCTCTCGCGCGCGGCGCTGCTCGTCGAGGGCATGACCGAGAAGCTCGCGTTCCAGCTGGTCTTCCGCGCGCTCGGCCGCGAGCCGGACCGCGAAGCGATCGCGATCCTCGAATGCGGCGGCAAGGCGAACATCCCCCTCTTCGCGGGCATCTGCAACGCATGCGCGATCCCGTACGTGGTCGTGTACGACCGCGACGCGCCGCCCGGCGAGGAACCGAACGCGTCCGAGCAGGTCGTGAACGGCGCGATCGAGGAGATCGCGGGCCTGACGCGGACGATTCAGCTCGTGCCCGATTTCGAGGCCGTCGCGGGTCTCAAGAACACGCGCAACCGGAAGAAGCCCGCGAAGGCCTACCGGCGTTTCAGCCACGGTAAGCCGGTGCCGCCGCTGCTCGTGAAGGCGGTCGAGCGCGTCCTGGCCCGCGCCCGCGGCGAGGAGCCTGGGGTCCGCGGCTCCGCGCCGCCGCGGGCGCGCGTCTAGGCGACGCGCAGCACCGCTGAGCCGCGCACGCGGCCCTCGCGCAGCGCGGCGAGCGCGTCGTTCGCGTCGGCGAGCTCGTACAGCTGCACCTCAGTTCGGACTGGGACATGCGGCGCCAGGGCGAGAAACTCTGCGCCGTCCTGCCGCGTCAGGTTCGCGACGGAGACGACCGACCGCTCGTTCCAGAGCAGCTCGTACGGGAAGGACGGGATGTCGCTCATGTGGATGCCGGCGCAGACGACGACGCCGCCCTTCGCCGTCGCGGCGAGCGCGGCTGGGACGAGCGCACCGACGGGCGCGAAGATGATCGCAGCGTCGAGCTCGTCGGATGGGCGCTCGTCCGAACCGCCCGCCCACTCCGCGCCGAGCTCGCGCGCGAACGCCTGCGTCTCCTCGTCGCCCGGTCTCGTGAACGCGAAGATACGGCGTCCCTGCCAGCGAGCGACCTGCGCGATGATGTGCGCCGACGCGCCGAAGCCGTAGAGGCCGAGGCGTTCCGCGTCGCCCGCGAAGCGCAGTGCACGCCAGCCGATCAGGCCGGCGCAGAGCAGCGGCGCCGCCTGCTCGTCGGCATAGCCGTCCGGAATCGGGAAGCAGAAGCGCTCGTCCGCGACGATCGCCTCCGCGTAGCCGCCGTCGATCGTGTACCCGGTGAAGCGCGCGTTGTCGCAGAGGTTCTCGCGTCCCGTCGTGCAGTAGCGGCACTCTCCGTCCGTCCACCCCAGCCACGGGACGCCGAGGCGGCGGCCGTCGTCCGCGATGCCGACGACTTGGTGGCCGGGAATCAGCGGCAGCTTCGGGTTGGGCAGCTCGCCGTCCACGACGTGGAGGTCGGTCCGGCAGACGGCGCACGCGCGGACGCCCAGCCGGAGCTCTCCCTCCCCAGGCGCACGCAGGTCGAGCTCGCGCGCGGCGAGCGGCTGTCCGGGCGCGTCGAGCACCATCGCGCGCATCAGCGTGCGCGCACCCCGTGCCAGAGCGCGGCCGGGAGTCGCCGGCGGGCGGTGCGCAGAACCTCGTGCAGCGCGCTGGCGGCATCGTTGTGCACGCCCCAACCGTGACCGCAGAGCACGTGTTCGGGAAAGACGCGGCGGAGCGCGCGCGGCGGTCTGAGGCGAAGCAGCGGATGGACGCCGAGGGGCTCGTCAGGGGCGCGGAAGTAGGCGAGCGTGCCGACCACGTCTGCGCACACGAGTACCCGGCGGCCCGGCCACCAGAGCGCGACCTCCCGCCACCAGCGGCTGCGCACGATCGGCAGGAAGTCGAACGGCGCGCCCTCGATCCGCCCGGGCACGAAGTGATGGGGAACCGCGAGGCGGGCCGCGAGCGCCGCGCAGTCCCGGTTGTGTCGGTCGAGGAGCTGAATCACGCCGCGCGGCTCGCCGAGCGAGCGCGCACGTTCCTCGGCCTCCATCCAGTGGACTGGATCGATCAGCCAGACGCCGTCCTCGACGAGCAGTGCGTGCGAGGTTCGCCGCATCGCTTCGTCGTTCGCGAGCCACCCGAAGCCGAAGTCCTCCTCGTCGCAGAAGCGCATCAGCCGCGCTGGACGCGCCGCCAGAGCGGGAGCGCGTACCAGAACCACGCGAATGCGGCCGCGATCGCACCGGTCACGGTCAGCGTCACGGTCCAGTGGAAGACGATGTCGGTGACGAGGAAGATCGCCGCCGTCATCCCGAGCGCCAGGAAGCCGGTGCCGCCGAGCGCGAGCCGGTTGCTCGTTTGGAGCAGCTGCTCCTTGTCGTGCTCGCGCCAGCGCAACCGGTGGTACGTCGTGGGTGCGATCAGCAGAGCGGTTCCGAGCGCGGCGCAGAACAGCGCGACGAAGAACGCGTACTTCTGCGTGTCGTTCACCTTTTGCCACCCCTGCTGGAACGGGACCGCGAGCAGGAACGCGAAGAGGACCTGCACGCCGGGAAGCGCGACGCGCAGCTCGTTGAGGAGCTCGATCAGCTCGCGGTCGAGGTCGTCGTCGCTCTTCGCCTGGGCCACGGCGCGATCTTACGGAGCGAGTCGCTCCACGAGCCACGAGCCCGCGTCGCGCTGGTAGCGCAGGCGGTCGTGCAGGCGGTCGTCGCGGTGCTGCCAGAACTCGTACGTCTCGGGCACGAGCCGGAAGCCGCCCCAGGAAGCCGGCCGCGGCGGATCGTCGCCGTGGCGCGCGCGGACGTCCGCGACCAGCTCTTCGAGCGCGTCGCGATCGGGGATGACGGCGCTCTGAGGAGAAGCGGCGGCGCCGACGCGGCTTCCCGGCGGCCGGGTCGCCCAGTACGCGTCAGACTCCTCGGCCGGCACCCGCTCGACGGCACCCTCGACCCGCACCTGCCGGCCGAGGTCGGGCCAGTAGAGGAGAAGCGCCCCGCGCGGGTTCTCCTCGAGCTCGCGTCCCTTGCGGCTCTCGTAGCTCGTGTAGAACGCGAGCCCGCGCGCGTCGGCGCCTTTCAGCAGCACCATCCGAACCGAGGGCGCGCCCTCCTTTGTCGCGGTCGCGAGCGCGATGCGCTCTTCCGGTGACTCCTCGAGCCAGCGCTGGAGCTGCTCCAGGGGATCGGGATCGATCTCGCGCTCGCGGAGCTCCACGAGGCGAGCGTACGGGAGCACCGGGGCGGTGGAGAGCCATTCACCACCGCCCTCCGCGATTGTCAACTTGACAGGCGGTGACGGTAAGCGTACGCTTACCGTAAGTCATGACTTACTCAACGACGATGGACGCCTTGGGAGACCCGACGCGACGCGCGATCTTCGAGCGCCTTCGCCGCGGGCCGAGCTCGGTCGGGGAGCTGGCGGCGGCGCTGCCGGTCAGCCGGCCTGCCGTCTCGCAGCATCTCCGCGTCCTCAAGGAGGCCGGGCTCGTGAACGAGCGCAGGAACGGGACGCGCCGCATCTACCGGATCGAGCCCGCCGGGCTCGCCGAGCTGCGCGACTACATCGACAGCTTCTGGGACGACGCGTTGGCCGCCTTCGCGGCCGCCGCCGACGCCGAGAGCCGAAAGGAGGACGAATGACCATGCAGGCGACCGAGACGGCGCCGATCCAGAAGTCCGTGATCGTTCCGCTGCCGGTGGAGAAGGCTTTCCGCCTCTTCACGGACGCGATCGACACGTGGTGGCCGTTCGACACGCACTCGATCGGCGGTGAGAAGGTCGACACCGCGATCCTGGAGAAAGAAGAAGGCGGCCGCCTGTTCGAGCGCCATGCAGACGGGACCGAGCACGACTGGGGCCTCGTCACCGCGTGGGATCCGCCGAACAGGCTTGCGCTCGATTGGCGCGTCAGTCCCAACACGTACGGGACCGAGGTCGAGGTCCGCTTCACGCCCGAGGGCGAGGACACGCGCGTCGAGCTCGAGCATCGCGGCTGGGAGCAGTGCGGGCCCGGCTCGCGTGAGAGCTACGACGGCGGCTGGTCGCACGTGCTCGGCCGCTTCGTCGAGGCGGCCTAGGGAGCTCGACGGAGGAGGGCCGCGACCTCGTCGTGGCCCTCCTGCTCGGCGATCGAGGGCGGGGTGCGGCCGTCGTCGGTGGCCGCGCTCGGGTCCGCTCCGTGCGCGAGCAGGTCGCGCGCCATTTCCGCGTCGCCGTCCTGGGCAGCGGCGTGGAGGGCCCTGAAGCTGCCCGTCTGTCGGGCGTTCGGGTCGGCACCCGCCTCGAGCAGCATGCGGACGATCTCGGGAGACTTCGCCGCGGCGGCGCTATGCAACGGCGTCACGTTCCCGAAGGTCGGCGAGACCGCATGCACGTCGGCGCCACGATCGAGCAGGAGTCGCACGGCTTCGGGTTGAGCGAAGAAGGCGGCGAAGTGGAGCGCCGTGGTCCGGTCAGCAGACTGCGCGGTCACGAGGGACGAGTCTTGGTCGAGCAGTTCGCGCAGGCGGGCGACATCGCCGACGGTCGCGGCCTCGAAGACGTCGAGCGGAGTGGTGCGTGCCTCTCGGAGCTCGTCTCCGATCGGGACGCCGTAGTAGTAGCTGAGCATCAGCGCCGAGACGCCGTTCTCGTCGCGCGCTTCCGCGAGCTCGGGGTTCTCGTCGAGCAGCCTGCGAACCCGCTCTGCGTCCTGGGCCTTGATCGCGTCGAGCACGTCCACTTGGTTAGTTAGACTAACTAAGTATGGCGCGGGACGCAAGGGTAATCGCTGATCGCTTGCATTCCGCCGCGATCCATCTCCTGCGGAACGTGCGCGCAAGCGACGCCGAAACCGGTGTCTCGCCCGCCCGGCTGTCGGTGCTCTCGGTGCTGGTCTTCGGCGGCGAGCGGACGATGACCGAGCTCGCCGCCGCCGAGCAGGTGCGGCTGCCGACGATGAGCGCGCTCGTTCGCCGGCTCGAAGACGACGGCTTGGTGCGGCGCGATCCGCATCCCCACGACCGCCGCGCGCTACGCGTGCGTGCCACGCCGCGGGGCCGGCGGCTCCTCCAGCGCGGGCGCGAACGGCGAATCGACAACCTCGTCGAGCTGCTGCAGCCGCTCGGAGCGGACGAGGTTCGCACGCTCGGGGCGGCGGCCGAGATCATCGAGCGGGCGGTCAGCGGAAGAGGTCGCGCTCCGGCGGGATGACGAGCTCGTGGCCGGTTCCGTCGCCCGCCAGGTCGAGGCCGCGGACGACGACTGCGGGGATGCCGTCCGCCTTCCGCATCAGCAGCTCCGCGGCGCCGGCAATCTCGTCCGCGACCGCGATCTGCGTCGAGCGCAGCTCGTAGCCGACGCGGTCGCGCGTCCCGCGCAGATCCTCGAGCACGCGCAGGCCGGCCGCGCCCAGCGCGACGTCGGTCGTGCCGATGCGCCAGGGCCGGCCGAAGGAGTCGCTGACGATCACGCCGACCTCGACGCCGCTGAGCTCGCGCCATCGCTGGCGCAACCGTTTCGCCGACGCGTCGGGATCGACCGGGAGCAGGACGAGCGTGTCCGGCTCCGGCGCATTGGAGGCGTCGACGCCGGCGCTGGCGCAGATGAATCCATGCTGGGTCTCGGCGATCAGCAGCGGCGGGCGCACTCGAACGATGCGCTTCGCCTCGCGCAGGATCACCTCGACGCGGCGGGGGTCCTCGTCGCCCATGAGCTCGAGGGCACGCTCGGAGGGCACGACACCTTCGAGCGCCATCACCCGGCCCTCGGCTTTCGAGACGACCTTCTGCGCGACGACGAGGACGTCGCCGTCCTCGAGCTCCACGCGCTCGGCGATCATCGCCGCGAGGTCGTCGCCCTCGCGGATCTCCGGGAGCCCGCGGACCGCGACGAGTCGAAGGTCCGTCACAGGCCGGTCAGCCGGATTCCCGCGTGCGCGCGGTAGCGCTTGTTCAGCTCCACGATCACGCCGGTCAGACCTTCGAGCGCGCGCGCGATCTCGAGCGGGCCCGCATCGAAGGCGCGACCCGAGACGACGCGTCCCGCAAGCTCGAGCGCAAGCGTCTTCGCGCCCTCGTCGTCACCGCAGACGAGCGCGTCCTGGTCGCTGCCCACGGTTGCGGAGGCGATCGTGTGCAGGCCGGCGGCGACGGGCGCGTCGAGCTCGTCCGCGATCTGCTCTGCGAGCGAGCGCTCGTGGACCTTCAGGTCGCTGGCGACGCTGAGCACCGGCGTTTCGCCGATCGCGTCGCGCAAGCCGCGCGCAGTCTCGAGCGCGGTGGTCGCCTTGACGGCGAGCACCACGAGGTCGGCGCCGCGCACGGCGTCGTCGTTGGCGGCGCCCTCGACGCCGAGCTCTGCGGCGGTCTCGCGTGCCCTTTCGAGGTCGCGCGATCCGATCACGACGTCGTCCGTCTCGCACAGCCGCGCGGCGAGCGCACGGCCGAACTTGCCGGTGCCGCCCACGATCGCGACCCTCACGCAGCAACCGCCGTCTCGGCGAGCCGCCGGCGCGCCGCCGCGTCGCTCATCAGCGTCTTCGTGACGATCGCACGCACGTCGAGTCCGTCGAGATCGTCCGCGTCCGCCTCGTCGACGACGAGCGCGTCGATCAGGCCCGGGTAGCACGCAGCAACGTGGCGTGGCGACGTGCCCCCGGCGAGTCGATGCAACATGCGATCGGCGGGGCCCTTGACGGCGCGACCGCCGATCAGCGGGCTCACGGCGACGCAGGGGGCGTCGCGGTTCTCGAGCGCGCTGCGCAGCTCGCGGACGGCCAGGATCGGCCCGATGCTCACGAACGGGTTGCTCGGCGCGAGCAGGATCAGGTCGGCCTGGGCTAGCGCGTGGAGCGTTCCGGGCGCGGCCCGCGCGACCTCGGCGCCTTCGAAGCGCAGGCCGTCCACCTCGTCGCGGTGGCCTCGCGCGACGAACCACTCCTGGAACGGGAAGCTCCCGGCCGGCGTGTCGAGCCACGTGCGAAGCGGATCGTCGGTCGCGGGCAGGAGCCCGAGCTCGAGACCGAGGGCGGCGGCAATGCGCGCCGTGATGCTGGAGAGAGGCTCCCCGGTGCGGAGCGCCTGCGTCCGCACGAGGTGGAGGCCGAGGTCGCGGTCCCCGAGTTGGAACCATGACTCGCCGCCGAGCGCAGCCACGGTCTCGAGTGCGTGCCAGGTCTCGCCGGCACGTCCCCAGCCCCGCTCCTCGTCGGCGAGTCCGGCGAGCGCGTAGAGGATGCTGTCGAGATCCGGCGAGACGTGGACGCCGAGCACCTCGACGTCGTCGCCGACGTTGCCGATCACCGTCACGTCGCGCTCCGGGACGACGTCGACGAGGCCTCGCAGGAAGCGCGCGCCGCCGACGCCGCCGCTGAGCACGACCACCTTCATCCGGTGCGCGCGGCCAGCGTTCGGGGCCCGATCCGGAACTCGACACGCTCGAGGTCTTCGAGCGAGTCGACGTCGTCCGCGAGGTTCGGGATCGCGGCGGGGACGAACTCAACGCCGAGCGTGTGCGCGTGCAGCCGAAACCGCTCGGCGCTGCCGGGGCCGTACAGCGGGGCGAAGACCGAGGGGGACGAGAGGCCGAGCGCGTTCGTGGTCCCGTCGCGCGCCGCGACGTAAGCGAGACCCCGCTCGGGGGTTGCCGACTCCAGCGCGCGCAGGTCCTCCGGGATTGCGCACGGCAGATCGGCGTTGACGACGAGTGTGCGGCCGTTCCGGAGCCGGCGCAGCGCAGCGGCGACCGCGGCGCCCTGGCCGCTCCCGGGGTCTTCCTCCAGCAGTGCCTCGAAGTCCGACGCGATGCGTGCTCCGTCCTCGTCGGACGTGACCACGACCGTCTCGCCCACGACCGTGCAGGCGGCGAGCACGTCGGCGAGCATCGCCAGCGAGAGCGCCGTTCGCGCGCCGTCCGGAAGCGGGCCGAGCCGTTGCTTTCCGCTCGCCCCGCGGTACGGAACGACGATTGCGGCCATCGGTCGTGGAGACTATCCAGGCGTGGAGAATGCGGCGCTCGCAGCGAAGCTCGAGGCGTTCGCCGCGCTGCTCGAGCTGAACGGCGCGGGGTACTACACCTCGCGCGCGTATCGCCGCGCGGCCGAACTGATCCGCGACACGCGCGCCCCCGTCTCCGAGCTCGTGCGGGAGGGTCGCGTCCGCGAGCTGCGCGGGATCGGTCCCGGGATCGAGGCGCGGCTGCACGAGCTCGTCGAGACCGGCGACCTCGCCGAGCTGCGTGAGCTCGAGGAGACCCTGACGCCCGAGCTCGTCGGGCTCGGGCATCTGCTCGGCGTGGGTCCGAAGCGCATGCGGGAATTGGCCGAGGCGCTCGGCGTGCGGACGACCGACGAGTTCCGGGCCGCCGTGGAGGAGGGGCGGCTGCGGTCGGTGCCGGGGGTCGGGCCGAAGACCGAGGCCAAGCTCCGCTCCGGGCTGGCTCGGGCTGCGAAACCGAAGCCGCGGCGCGCCCTGCTCCTGAACCGGGCGTGGGGGATCGTCGGCGGGGTCGCGGAGGCGCTGGGGGGCGAGGCCGCCGGCGATCCTCGGCGCTGGCGGGACGCGTGCGAGGACTTCGCCGTCGTGGTCGCAGCAGAGAAGCCTGGCGCGATCGTGGACGCCTTCGCCGAGCTGCCGGAGATCGTCTCCGTCGTGGAGCGCGACGAGCGGCGCGCGCTCGGCGTCACCGTCGACGGTGTTCCGGTCGAGCTCGTCGTTCCACGCCTCGAAAGCTTCGGGACTGCGCTCGTGCGCGCGACCGGATCGGTCGCGTACGTCGCCGCGCTCGAGCCGCTGCCGGAAGCGGCCGACGAAGAGAGCGTCTACGACGCGCTCGGTGTGCATTGGTGCCCACCGGAGCTGCGCGAGCAGCCGCACCGCAAGGAGCCGCCGCGCTTTCTCCTCCGGGTCGACGACGTGCGCGGCGATCTGCACGTGCACACGACGTGGTCGGACGGAAAGGCGTCGGTGCTCGAGATGGCGAACGCGGCGATCGAGCGCGGCTACGAGTACCTCGCGATTTGCGACCACACCGTCAACGTGCGCGTCGTGCCGGGGCTGGACGCGGATGCGGTGCGGCGCCAGGGCGAGGAGATCGCGGAAGCGAACGAGCGGCTCGCACCGTTCCGTGTGCTCCGCGGAATCGAGTGCGACATCCTCGCCGACGGGCGGCTCGACTTGCCCGACGACGTGCTGGTGGAGCTCGACTGGGTGCAGCTCTCGCTGCACGCCGGCCAGCGCGGCGAAGCCCGGGAGCTCACGCGCAAGGTGACGGAGGCGATGCGCCATCCGTCTGTGCGCTGCCTCTCGCATCCGACCGGCCGGCTGATCAACCACCGCCCGCCGAACGCGCTCGACCTCGAGCGCGTGTTCGAGGTCGCGGTCGAGGAGGGCGTTGCGATCGAGGTCAACGGGCTGCCGGACCGGCTCGACTTGCGTGACGAGCACGTGCGCCGCGCGATCGACGCGGGCGTTCAGGTCTGCGTGAACACCGACGCACACTCGGTGCGCGGTCTCGGCAACATGCGGCTCGCGGTCGCGACCGCGCGCCGGGGGTGGGCGACCGTCGCCGACATCCTGAACACGAAGCCGCTCGAGCAGGCGCTCGCGCTGCGGCGGCGATGAAGCTCAGCATCGTGATCCCGCACTGGCCTCTGGACGACGAGGTCGACGCGGCGCTCGCGCTGTGCGTCGCGTCGTTGCCCGCGGATTGCGAGAAGCTAGTGATCGTGAACGACGGGACCGGGTTCGCGCGGAACGTGAACGTCGGCCTGCGGCTTGCGTCCGGCGACTACGTCGGCGTCGTCGGCAACGACAGCAGGGTCGTCGCCGGGGACGTCCACCACCTCTGCGTGCCCGGCACGGTCGCGAGCCCGGCCGTCGTCGGCAAGCCGGGGATCGAGCCGGGCGGCTTCCACGGCGCGTTCTGGGTCGCCCCACGCGAGATGCTCGACCGCGTCGGGCTTCTCGACGAGAGCTTCGAGGGCGCCTTCTTCGAGGACGGCGACTACCTGGAGCGGCTCCGGCGGGCGGGCGTCCCGACGCTTCAGGTTCCATCGGTTCGCGTCGAGAGCAGGAGAGTGGGCCTGACGATGTCGAAGGTGCCCGAGCGCGCCGCCGAATGGTACGCGCGCAACGAGCGGCGCTTCGAGCAGAAGTGGGGCTACGTTCCGCCGCCCACGGATCCGGGCGCGCTCGATGCGGAGGAGTGACCGCCCGCGCAGGTTCGAGGCTGCGCCTGGGGACAACTCGGTGCGAAATCGACACGCTTCCGTTCGAGACGCGCAGGTGGTTCGCGGTTACGCTCGATCGCGGGTGGCGGGCGGACCGTCTTCCCCACCCGGGTGGGGAAGAGGGCGTCTTGGGGACACGGCTCGAAGAGCCCCGGCCGTGAGCGAGTACACGACTGCCGCGAAGCCGTCGAAGTCGAGCTCGCGCTCGGCGCTGCGAAAGAGCGTCCGGGAGCGGCATGTATCAGGTCGAGAGCGCAGTCGTCCTGAAGGCCCCCGCGCGCTGCGCCGGCCCGCATGCACGTGGGCAGGACGGTGGTCCTCCTCGGCGTGACGAGCCGGCTCACGGACGTCTCCGCCGAAATGGTCGCGACCGTGCTGCCGCTCTATCTCCTGTACACCGTGGGGGCGCCGCTTCCTGAAGGCCGCTGCGCCCCCGGCCGTCGTGCCCTATTACGCCGCTAGACCGCGCTCGCGGGCGTGCCCGGGCCCGTCGTGGACCACTCGGCGAGGTCGTACCAGTGCGACGACCGCAAGGCGTCGGCAACCTCGGACTCGGTGTGCTCGGCGAAGAAGACGTGGTGATCGAGGTCGCAGCAAATCGCGACCGCCTCCTGCGGGACGTTCTGGATGTTGACGAGCGCCTCGCTCGGCAGCTTCGCCTCGGCGAGCGTGTAGTGCTTGAACTGGAGATCGGGCGCGATCTCCATCAGGCGCGGCCATTCGGGACAAGTCCGGGAGCTCATCGCGTGCCTAGTTCGGCGGCTGCGCCGATCTCCTCCCTCGCCCAGCGGCCCTCGAGCCGCACGAGCCCGGCCTCGCGCTCCTGCGGGATCACGTAGAGCCGCAGCGCGTCGTCGAGCCAGTGGTAGAGGTGTAAGCCGTCCGGCGAGACGAGCCCGAAGCGCAGCTTGAACCGGCCCTCGCCGAGTGGCAGCTCGTCGACCTCGAAGCGGAACACGTGCTCGCCGGCGCCGTCCCATCCGAGCTCGCCCGTGTCGACGGACCCGCCCGCGATCAGCGCGCCGCCCCAGTCGCGTAACTCGTAAGAGAGTTGCGGCGGCGCGATCGGCCGCTCCGCCACGACGCGCAACCGGACCGACAGCTGCTCGCCGCCGACGAACTGCACGCGCGCGTCGCCGTCCGCCCCGTGCAGCGACGTTTCGACGATCCGCGCCTCGCCGCTTCCCCACTCGTTCAGCCCGGCGCCGCGTTCTTCCGGGTCGCGTTCCTCCGCGAGCAGCGAGCGGTAACGGAGGATCGCCTCCCGCGTCGGGCCGTCGTACTCGACCGTCCCCTGGCGCAGTAACACCGCGCGCTCGCAGAGCCGCTCGACCGCGGCGGCGTCGTGCGACACGAAGACGATCGTTCCGCCCGCCTGCTTGAACTGCGAGATCTTCCCGAAGCATTTCCGCTGGAACTCCTCGTCGCCGACGGCGAAGATCTCGTCGAGAAGGAGGACGTCCGCGTCGACGTGCGCGGCGACCGCGAAGCCGAGGCGCATGTACATCCCCGCGGAGTACGTGCGCACGGGCAGGTCGACGTAGTGGCCGATCCCCGCGAAGTTGACAATCTCGTCCATGAGCTCGCTGATCTGTGCGCGCTTGAGACCGTAGAGCGCGCCGTTCAGGAACACGTTCTCGCGCCCGGTGAACTCGGGATGGAAGCCCGCGCCGAGCTCGAGCAGGGACGCGACGCGCCCGTCGACGGCGACGGTGCCTTGTGTCGGCTTGATGATCCCGGCGATCAGCTTCAGCAGCGTGGTCTTGCCGGAGCCGTTGCGGCCGACGAGGCCGACCGCCTCGCCGGGCTGTGCTTCGACGGAGACGCCCGAGAGCGCCCAGACGTCCTCGCCGCGCCCGCGGCCGCGGGTGACGATCAGCTCCTTCAGCGTTCGCGTCTCCTTCGGGTAGACCCGGAAGCGCCTCGAGACGTCGTCGACGCGGATTCCCCCCGTCATGCGCTCGACGGTACCGCAAGCGCACGCCGCACCAGGCCCGCAAGCACCGAGACGAAGCGCGGGTCCGCGTTCGGCATCTCGATCCGCGAGAGCTCGAGCCCGAGCTCGCGCGCTTTTTCCGCGGCCTCGACGTCAAGGTCCCAGCGGATCTCGAGGTGATCGGCGACGAAGCCGACGGGGCAGAGGCGGACGCGGTGGATGTCGACCGCGGCGAGGTACTCGAGGTGCACGAGGATGTCGGGGCCGAGCCACGGAACGCCCGTTGGCGATTCGCTCTGAAACGAGAACGACCAGTCGCGGAGCGCTGCGCGCTCGGCGATCAGCCGCGATGTTTCCCGCAACTCGTCCTCGTAGTCTCCGCTGCCCTCGACCGGCAGGCTGTGCGCGGTAAAGACGACGTGTGCGCGGGTGTCGCCGATGCGATCCGCTAGCAGCTCGACGAAGCCTGGCTCGGCGCCCCAGCGTTCGACGAACGCGAGCTCGGCGCGGCCCGAGAGCGCGTCCTCGACCTGCGCGCGATAGCCGCCGATCGAGAGCGGCGAGTAGTGGGGCGCGAGGACGAGCCCGACGAGCGTGTCGGCGCCCTCCGCGAGCGCACGCTCGACCGCCTCCGCAATCCTCGGCTCCCAGTGCTTCATCCCGGTGTACACGGGCACGCCGAGCTCTCGCTCGAGCGCGGCCCGAGTCTCCTCGGTGATCGCGTTCAGTGGCGAGCGCTCGTCGATTCCGAGCCTCCGGTAGCGCTCGACCAGTTCGGCGAGGTGCGCGGGCCTGATCGGGCGCCCGCTGCGAATGTCGGAGTAGTACGCGGGCACGTCCTCGAGCCGCTCTGGCGACCCGTAGGCCATCAGGATCACGGCGGGACGACTCATTACCGGCTCCCGCAGACACGTCTCGGGACCAGGTCCCGGGACGCGGCTCCGGAGGACAGCTGTGTGCCGGGAATGCGGGGAGCGATGTCGGTCTGCCGCTCAGCGTGACGCACGAGATGTCCCGCGGCGTCGTCAGGGCAGGCCGTGTCTCTGGACCAGGTCCCGAGACGCGGCCGCATCAGACACGTACCTCGGTGGTCAGCTCGTGCACGAGCTCGCGCAGGCGGCCGAGGACTGACGGATCGGTTTCGGGTAAGACGCCGTGGCCGAGGTTGAAGATGTGACCGGCCCGGCCGCCGGCTCGGTCGAGGACGTCGCGCGTCGCCGCGTCGACGCGGTCCCACGGGCCAAGCAGCACCGCCGGGTCGAGGTTGCCCTGCACGCCGTGGTCGTCACCCGCCAGCTCCCAGCCCTCGTCGAGCGGGACGCGCCAGTCGAGGCCGATCACGTCGCCGCCGCCCGCGGACATCGACCGGAGCAGGTGTGCGGTGCCGGTACCGAAGTGGATCGTCGGCGCGTCGACCGCGTCGAGGATGCGCGCGGAGTACGGCGCGACGAACTCCTGGTAGTCCGCAACGGAGAGCGCGCCCACCCAGGAGTCGAAGAGCTGGATCACGTCGGCGCCGGCGTCGACCTTCGCGCGCACGTATCGCGCGGAGGTCTCGGCGAGCTTCTCCATCAGCGCGTGCCAGGTCGCCGGCTCCGAGTACATGAGCGTCTTCACCTTCGTGAACTCGCGGCTCGGCTTTCCCTCCACGAGGTAGCCCGCCACGGTGAAGGGGCCACCGCAGAAACCGACGACTGCCTGGTCATCCCGGAGCTCGCGGCGAACGATGCGAACCGCTCCGAGGATCGAAGGCACGGCCTCCTCGGGATCCGGCACGCGCAACCGGTCGACGTCGGCTCGTGTCGCGATCGGCTCGGCGATCACCGGCCCCACATTCTCGACGAGCTCGACGTCGATGCCCATCGCGAGGACGGGAAGCATGATGTCGGCAAACATCACCGCGGCGTCCACGTCGTGGCGGCGCACCGGCTGGAGCGTCACCTCCGCGCAGAGCTCGGGATCGCGAACGACGTCGAAGAGCGACCGGCCCTCGCGCAGCTCGCGGTACTCGGGCAGCGAGCGCCCCGCCTGCCGCATGAACCAGACCGGGGTCCGCTCGACGGGTTCGTGGCGCGCGGCGCGCACGAGCAGCGGGTCCATTGCGGCCTAGACTAGCCGCGCATGGGGAAGCCGCTCGCGGTCCGCTGGCGCGCGCACGAGCTGCCCGAGCTCCGTGCCGGTGCAGCTTCGAGCGCGCGCGTCGAGCTCGAGAACGCAGGGGTGACGCCGTGGCGCGGCGACCGCTTCACGGTCTCATACCACTGGCTCGACGCACTGGGCAACCCGATCGTCTGGGACGGGCTGAGGTCCCGTCTCGACCTGGCGGTCGAGCCGGGAGAGGTTGCGCAGGTCGAGCTTGCGATTCGCAGCCCGATTCCCCCGGGGCATTACCGCCTCTCGATCGACATGGTCGACGAGAGCCGCTTCTGGTTCGGCGAGCTCGGCAGCCCGACGCTGGACGTCGACGTCGACGTGCAGCCGCGGATCCAGGACGTTGACGAGGTCGACGCGCGCCTCGGTGACGCCGAGCCCGCCGCCGACTGGCTGGCGCACGTGCTCGAGGCGCACCGGGAGGGCTACGCGGTCGTCGGCGGCTCGGTCGAGTTCGGCGGCGGATTCTTCCGCCGCCGCCCGCACGCGCTCGCGCCCTACGCGCCCGGCACCGGCCGCATTCCCAGCTTCGGCCATCCCCTCGTCTGCGCGTCGGTGATCAAGGGCGTGGACGTCGAGTGGACCGAGGTCGGCGGTCTGCCGGCGGCAATCCCGCCCCCGGACGAGCCGTCGCTCTACGACGGCCGCGCGGTCACGCGCCTGCGCCGGCAGGGCCACGACCGCGGCATCGGCGGCCGCGGCCGGGTGCTTGATCCCTAGAGCTCGACCGCCATCCGGTCGTCGACCCGGCTGAACGCCCAGGCGCCGAGCGCGAGCGCGGCCGCGGCGGCCACACAGAGGTAGACCACGTCCGCGAGCCGCGGGACCTCGCCGAAGAACAGCGGGTCGCGGATCGCGTAGATCGCGGGCGCGAGGAAATTGGCCCAGCGCAAGATGTTCGCGAGCCAGTCGTAGTCGGCGGCGGCACCAGGGAGGTTCTCGATCGTGTAGAGGATCGGCGTCAGGAAGAACCACGGCAGGAGCAGCGCGCCGACGAGGTGCTCGACGTCGCGGAAGACGACGGTCGCGCACGCGACGGCGAGGGCGAGCCCGGACACGAGCAGTACGAACACTCCCGCGAGCGGGATCGCGATCCACTCGGTCGCGCGCACCCGTGGAAGCACCGCGAAGTTGACCGCGAACAGCGCGACCAGCATGACGACGAACGCGACGAGGTTCGTCGCGACGGACGAGAGGGGGACGAGCTGGCGCGGAAAGCGCGTCTTGCGGATCAGCGGCGCGGCCTCGAGCAGGCTCTTTGACGCGGCCTGCAGCGAGTTCGCGAAGAACACCCACGGCACGAGCCCCGAGAGCAGAAAGAGCGCTGGGTAGTCCTGATCGATCACCCGCCAGAGCAGCGAGAAGACGATCAGGTAGATCGTCATCAGGATCAGCGGGTTCGCGAGCGACCAGAGGACGCCGAGAACCGTCCCCTTGTAGCGCGCCTCGAGATCGCGGCGGAAGAGCGACCCGAACAGCTCGCGGTAGCGGACGAGGTCGGCGTACGTGCTCATGCGACGTGCCGGCCGAAGATCGACACGCCCGAGTACTCGCTCAGGTTCTGCGTCAGCACCGTTGCGGCCGTGCGGCCCACGAGCGGCACGCGCAGCACGTGGCGCAACTTGCGGCGACGCTTGAGCTCCTCGTAGCCCTCGGCCTGCTCGAGCCGAGTGATCGCGACGCGCGCCGCGAGGAACGCGGCGACGTACGCCCACATCGTGTGCACGTGCTCGTTGATCCCGAACTCCTTCTCGGAGGACTGCTGCGGGTTGTTCGCGCTCGCGCCGGGCGCGCGCGTGCCCTCGTTCAGCGCCGCGACCACTCCACCGCGCCGCGTGACCCGCGCCATCTCGCGGACCATCTTGCGCGCGTCGAGCGCGTGGTGGAGCGACGCGACGCAGTAGGTGAGATCGAACGAGCCGGACGCGAAGGGCAGGTTCTCGCCGTCGGCCTGCACGCGCGCGAAGGGGCCGACGTGACGCTCGTAGAACTCACCCCGCCCGAGTCCGATCACCGGATCGGCGAGGATGTCGGTCGCGACGTACTCGACGCCGCGCGGGACCATGTGCAACGCACCCCAGCAGCGCGCGGCGCCGACCTCGAGCACGCGCAGGCCCGGCCTCACGTAGCGGCGGAGCAGCAGCGCGAAGGAGTGCTCGTTCGCCGACCACGTCGGGTCGTCCCAGGGCACCGACGGGAGGAGGAGGTCGGTCGAGTCGTCGTCCGCGTACCAGCCCTCCTGGCGGGCCTTCTCGGGCCACGCGTCGATCTCACGCCGCTTCTCGGCGATCCCCGGGAGCCGGTCGTCGAGCATCTGCGGCATCCCGTTCTCGACGGCGAACCGGCCCCCGCAGCGCTCGCAGTCCAAGGCGTCCGCGCCGAGCGAGAGCTCGGACGAGCAGACCGGACAGCGGAGAACTTCGAGCAGGGACGGGCGCATCCGAGGCTCATGGGACGCTAACAGCGACTCGTTACCCTTCCGTGATCTTGATCGCCCTCACCGCGATCGCCGCCCTTCCTGCCTCCTTCGCGGTCATCTGGGCGGCCCTGAGGAGCCCGCTCGCGGGCCGCCTCTCGGCGACGCCGCGAGACGACCGCTGGCACGAGCAGGCCACGCCGATCGTGGGCGGCCTGGGCATCTTCGCGGGATTGCTCGCCGGCGTGGGCGTCGCGCTCGCCACTGGGGCGCTGGAGCCCTCGTCCGAGCTCTGGGGCGTGCTCCTCGGCTGCTCGCTCCTCTTCCTCGCCGGCTCCGTCGACGATCTCTTCGCGCTTCCGGCGTGGGCGAAGCTCGCCGCGCAGATCGGCGCCGCCGCGATCGCGCTCGCCAGCGGGCTGACGGTCCAGATCGTGGAGGCCGACTGGATCGCGGTGCCGCTGGGCGTGCTCTGGCTCGTCGGCGTGACGAACGCCTTCAACCTGCTCGACAACATGGACGGGCTCGCGGCGACGCTCGCCGCGATCGCTGCGTCGTATTTCGCACTCGACGCCGTGACGGTCCACCCCAACGACACGGTGCTGGCGCTCTCGCTCTCGCTCGCGCTCGCCTGCGTCGGGTTCCTGCGCTTCAACCTGCGGCTGCGCGGCACGGCCGACGCGTTCATGGGCGACTCGGGCTCGCAGGTGCTCGGCTTCGCGGTCGCCTGCTTCGGGCTGCTCTCGAGCTACAAGGTCGCCGGCGCGACGTCTGCGACGCTGCTCCTGCCGATCCTCATCCTCGCGGTGCCGATCCTCGACACGACGCTCGTCACGGTCGTGCGGCTGCTGGAAGGCCGGCCGATCCACCAGGGCGGGCGCGACCACACGTCGCACCGGCTCGTCTACCACGGGCTCTCCGAGCGGCGGTCGGTCGTGCTCCTCGCGCTCGTCGCTGCTGCACTCGGCGGGACGAGCTTCGCGTACGCGGTGCTGAACGACACGCGGATCACGCTCGTCGGCGTGCTCGTGACGTTCGCGCTGCTCGTGCAGTTCGCGAGCTTCCTGTCGGACGTCGACCGCGACCGCCCGACCGGCACGTCGTTCTTTGCGCTTCACCGCCGGCGCTTCGTCGAGGTCGTCGTCGACTTCGCGCTGATCTCGGCGTCGTTCCTCGGCGCCTACCTGCTGCGCGTTCAGGGCGAGGGCACGATCAACCAGCGGTTCATGTTCACGACCGCGCTGCCGATCGTGCTCGCCGCGCGCTACCTCGCGTTCATCCCGTTCGGGCTTTACCGCGGCGTCTGGCGCTACGCAGGCGCTCGCGACGCGGTGGCAGTGGTCGCTGCGGTCGTCACGTCCGAGTTCGTCGCCTTCGGCGTGCTCGCCGCGACACGCGACCTCGGCGACTTCCCCAAGAGCGTCTTCGTGATCGACGTCTTGATCTGCACCGCGCTCGTCGGCGCGTCGCGGTTCTGGGAGCGTGCGGCCGCGCGCGGGCTCGCGTCGTTCCGGCCGACACGGAGGCGAACGCTGATCGTCGGCGCGGGGCGCGGCGGGCGCAGCTTGCTGCGCGAGTTGCGGGAGACGCCGGGCGAGCACGTGGTCGGCTTCGTGGACGACGACCAGCGGCTGCGGCGCCGACGGCTCCAGGGCGTGCCGGTGCTCGGCGGGACGGGCGAGACCGCGCGCGTGCTCGCGAAGGCGAAGCCCGACGCGGTTCTGGTGACGATTCCCGACGCCCCGCGCGAGGCGCTCGACGAGGTCGTGCGCGCGTGCACCGAGGCAGGAGTGCCATGTCGGTTCGTGCGCCGCGAGGTCGATCTCGATCCACGCGTCGTCCTCGGGACGGCCGCAGAGTGAGCGTCATCAGCGCACGCGCCGCGGCCGTCGTCTCCCGGCCGCGGGTCGACCGCGTGCTCGCGGTCGTGCCGCTGTTCTCGATCTATCTCTGGCTCTGCGTCCTCTACGGATGGGAGGCCTTCGGCCACGTCACTCCCTGGCTCAACTCGGACGAGCTCGAGACGGCGCAGCTCTCGCGTGCCGTCGCGGAGACCGGCGAGACGGCGCGGCGCGGCGTCCCCTACCCGGTGCACGCGCTCTATCCCTACGTGCTCGCGCCGGTCTGGTGGATCCAGGACGTCGGGCAGGCGTATGCGACCGCAAAGTTCCTGAACGTGCTGCTGATGACGGCCGTGCTCTTCCCGACCTACGGGCTCGCGCGGATGGTCGTCTCGAAGCCGTGGGCGCTCTTCGCCGCGACCGGCGCCGCGACGATTCCCGCCCTCTACTACTCAGCGATGCTGATCGAGGAGCCGCTCGCGTACCCGTGGGCCGCGCTGTGTGCGTTCCTGATCGCGAAGGCGCTCACGCGACGTACGACATGGTGGATCGGCGGTGCGGCGGTCGCATCGCTCCTCGCACCTGCGGTGCGCGAACAACTCGCGGTCGTCCCGGCCGCGTTCGCCGTCGCGGCGCTCGCGCTGGCCGCGACGAGCTCGCGCGCGAAGCGTGAGTACGCGCGCTGGTCGCGCTGGGACTGGGTCGGTGCGATCACGCTCGCCGTGGGCGCCGTGATCGTCGTGAACGCGGCGATCTCGCACGCGTCGTACTCGTGGCTGATCTCGACGATCTTCTACAAGGATCGCATGATCGAGAACGGGCTGTGGGCGGTCGGCGCGCTGGCGATCGGCATGGGCATCCTGCCGATGATCGCCGGGCTCGCGGCGCTCGTGCGCCCGCGCGGCGAGACGTGGTCGCCGGAACTGCGCGCGGTCATCGCGACGATGGGCGCGCTGATCGTCGGCTTCGGCTGGTACACGGCGATCAAGGCAGCGTACATCTCGACGACGTTCTCGACGCTCGTGGTGGAACGGAATCTGATCTACGTCGCGCCGCTCCTCTTCGTCGGCACCGCGATGTTCCTCGAGCGGCCGGTCGTGCGCTGGTGGGCGGTCGCCGGCGCAGCAGGGCTCACGCTCGCGGCGATCTTGCTCGCGCATCCGTATCAGATGCAATTTCGCGTCTACTCCGATGCGCCGGGCTTCTCGCTCCTGCAGGCGGCGAACCGCGCGTACCAGTGGACGCCCGATCATGCGCGGAACGTCCTGATCGGGATGCTCGTCGTCTCGCTCGTCGTGATCGTGCTCCCGCCGTTGCTCCCCGCCGGCCGCGCCCCGGTGCTCGCGCTCGCCGCGCTGCTCGTGCTCACGTGGAGCCTGGCGGGGCAGATGTCTGCGGCGAGCGCGTCGAACACGTTCTCCGAGACGCTCGCCGAGAACGTCCAGACGCCGTACGACTGGATCGACCGCGAAACGGGCGGCGCGCCGACGCTCTATCTCGGCCAGCGGCTCACCGACTACAACGGGCTCTGGCAGATGGAGTTCTGGAACCGCTCGCTGAAGCACGTCTGGTCGACGGACGGCAGCGCGCCGGGGCCGGGACCGGTGCTGACCCCTGACCTCGTGAACGCGCGCACGGGCGCGATCACGCCTGCCGACGTCGAGTACGTGGTCGCGGACCCGGGGATCGACCTCGTGGGGAAGCGGACGGCCGAGCACGAGCACAGCGCCGCCGGCACGCCGACGAACTGGCGTCTGTTCGAGATCGCTCGGCCGCTCCGGCTGCAGAACTCGACGCGCGGCGTCTACCAGGACGGCTGGGCCGGCAAGCTCAGCGACTACTCGCAGTTCACGACTCCGGGCGACGCGTCGGGCTTCGCCGTCGTCACCGTCTCGCGCAGAGCGTGGGGCGGCAAGGACAAGCCGGGCCACGTGCTGATCCAGGTGGGCGCGCTGAAGCTCGGCAAGGACAAGCAGCCGACGTTGGGGGCGATCACGTCCACGTGCCGATTCACGATCAACCGGCTCGAGCTGCGCACGTTCCTGCTGCGCACACCGGCGCCGCCCTTCCACGTCCGCGTGCGGATCGCGCCGACGTTCAGCCCGAGCAAGCTTGACCCGAACCTGAGCGACAATCGCGAGTTCGGCGCGCAGGTGGAGTTCAGCTTCTCGCCGGCGTCGACCGTGCCGCCCGGGCGCCGCGGCTGCGCGGCGGGCCTGCGCGGGCCCGGGCGCTAGGTCATCAGAGCGCCCGCAGCCGCTCTGGATGCTTGCGCACGAAGCGCGCCATCCCGCGTAGGTGCCACCACGTATGGCGCGTGAAGAAGCGGCGGTCGACGACGGCAGCGTAATCGTGCGTGACGACGGCTGCGGGAACGTACCAGCGCTCCCAGCCGGCGTGCGCAGCGCGATAGGCGAGGTCGATGTCCTCGCCGTACATGCGGAAGCCCGCGTCGAAGCCGCCGAGCTCGTCGAGCATCTCGCGTCGAAGGAGGAGAAACGCGCCGAGCAGCCAGTCGGCTTCGACCGGCTCCGTATGGCGCTCGTCGAGGTGGTAGTGCGCACGTTGCGCGTACGTTCCTGCGAGCCACCGCAGCGGCGTGCGGCGGACGAGCGTGCCGGTGACGGTCGGGAACCGCCGCCGCGACGGCTGCCAGCGGCCGTCGGGCCAGCGCAGCTGGGGGCCGGCGATTCCTGCGCTCGGGTGGGATTCCATGAAGGCGCGCAGCGTCGCGACCGCGTCGGGCTCAGGTACGGCGTCCGGGTTTGACACCAGCACGAGGTCGCCGCTCGTCGCCTCGATTCCCTGGTTCACGTTCCGCGCGAACGAGAGCGGACGTTCGTTCCGCAAGACGCGCGCGGGCGCGCCGCGGACGCTGCCCGGCAGGTTCTCGACGAGCACGAGCTCGTCGACCTGCGGCGCGAGGATGGGCACGAGCCGCTCGACCTCGTCGCCGTGCCCGTGCGAGACGACGACCGCCGAGAGCTTCAGAGCAGCTCCTGGTAGACCGCGAGCGTGCGGCGCGCTGTCTCCTCCCAGGAGAAGCGGCGCGCGCGCTCGAGGCCCGCGGCGACGAGTCGGTCGCGTTCGGCGAGTGCGAGCTCGACGGCCGCCGCGAGGTTCTCTGCCGGCGCGAACACGGCTGCGTCGCCTGCGACCTCCCGCAGGGCTTCGTCGGGCGCCGCCACCACCGGCGTCCCGCTCGCCATCGCCTCGACGACCGGAAGGCCGAAGCCCTCGTAGCGCGACGGGAGGACGAGGGCCGCCGCGTCGCGGTAGAGCTGCGCGAGCTCGTCCTTCGGTACATACCCGCGCACGTCCACTCCGGCGAGCCGGAGCTGCTCCGCGAGCACGCGGTCCTTCTCGGGTCCGACCGCGACGAGCGGAAGGCCGAGACTGCTCGCTGCCGCTGCCGCCGCGAGCGGGTCCTTGCGCTCCTGGATCGCCCCGACGAAGAGCAGGTAGGTGCCGTGCCCGTCCGCGCCAGACCGGAACGCAGGGTCGACGCCGAGCGGCGTGACGACGACCTTGTCTTCGGCAACGCCGTACAGCTCGACGAGGTCGCGCTTCGTGCGCTCCGAGATCGCGAGCACGCGGGCGGCGCGGCGCACAGAGCGCGGGACGACGGCGCGGAAAATGGCGCGATCCTTACGCCCCATCAGCGAGGTGTCGCGCTCGAAGCTCAGGTCCTGCACCGTCAGCACCGCGGGACACGGGAGTCGAAGCGGGAGCGCGTGCACGAAGTGCGCAACGCGCGGGCGGACGTGCCGCAGCAGACGCGGCAGCGACCACGCCATCCGCACCCCCTGCGAGCGCGACCGGAGGACGAGCGGCTCGATCCCGTGGGGCACGAGGCCGGCATCGCGTGCGACGGCGGCGATGCGCAGATCCCCGGCGAGCGGAACCAACGCGCGCAACAAATTCTCGACATACGTTTCGTCGCCGGTGCGGCCGCGACCGAGGTAATCCGCGTCAACGACGATCATCCGAGCGCCTCGCGGTACACGGCGATGGTCCGTTCCGCGACGTCGTCCCACGTGAACGCGGCGGCCCGCTCGAGTCCGCGCCGCCGCAGTTCCTCGCGCCTGCGGTCGGCTTCTTCGATCCCTGCCGCGATCGAGCCCGGATCGAGCGGATCGACGAGCACAGCTGCGCCGCCGGCGACTTCCTCCGTCGCTCCGCCCGCCGAGGTGACGACCGGCGTTCCGACGGCCATCGCCTCGAGGATCGGGATTCCGAACCCCTCGTAGAGCGACGGGTAGACGAGCGCCCGCGCGCCGCGCAGCAGCCGGGCGAGCTCGTCGTCGGAGACCTCGCCGAGCCAGCGCACGCCGTTCGTCGCGA